>Ga0164242_10000483_pt1 | contig 47845 bp, 38 predicted proteins | sample OricomgcompostMG_FD_108783 | JGI IMG/M metagenome (GOLD analysis project Ga0164242, IMG submission 108783) | Miracle-Growth compost microbial communities from Emeryville, California, USA - Original compost - Miracle growth compost (MG) ... | reverse complement strand
CCTGCGCCGCCTGCTGGACCGGAGCACGCGCTGGTACGTGGAGCACCTGGATCCCTCCGAGCCGCTCATGGACACCGTGCGCCGCTACGAGGAGCCGGTCCACGCGCTCACGGCCCGGATGCGGGACTTCCTCACCGGCGTTGACGCGGAGCGTGTGGCCGAGTGGCACCAGGACGCCCTGGACTGGGGCCTGGACGAGCCGCTGGCCTCGCGTTGGTCCCAGCAGTTCGAGACGTACCCCCTGCTGGACGTGGTGCGGATCGCCGATCGGGACGATCTGGACCCCGCCGAGGTGGCCGGCGTCTACTACGCCGTGTATGCCTCCTTCGGGGTGGACACCCTGCTGGACCGGATCACCTCGCTGCCGCGGGATGATCGCTGGCGCACCCTGGCCAGGGCCGCGCTGCGTGATGACCTCTACGCGACGGTGGCGGAGCTGACCTCCACCGTGCTGCGGGAGACCGACGCGCAGCTGGACCCGGAGCAGCGCCTTGACCTCTGGCGTGAGGGCCAGGCCGCGCGTCTCGAGCGTGCGCAGCGCACCTTCGACGAGGTCGTCGCGGCCGGGCGACAGGACATGAGCTCGCTCTCCGTGGCGCTGCGGCTGCTGCGTTCCATCGTGCGGCACTGATCAGCGGGGCAGGGATGGGACTCTTCGATGCGGTGCGCTCCCCGGCCGGGCTGAGCCCGCAGGACGAGGAGTGGCTGCACCTGCTGGTGGGCGATTGGCAGTTGGTCTCCGACCTCGCCTTCGCCGACCTGGTGCTGTGGGCCACGGGGGAGGGCGGCGCCCTGCGCGCCGTGGCCCACGTGCGCCCCTCCACCACGCACACCGTCTTCCACACGGACTTCGTGGGGGAGCGGATGCGCCGCGGGCTGCGGGCCCTGGTCCAACAGGCGATGGACCAGGCCCGGCCCGTGCGGGCGGACGAGTCCCATTTCACCGAGGCCTCCGCCCTGCGGGTGCAGGCCGTCCCCGTGGTGCGCCAGGGCCGCGTGCTGGCGGTCATCACGGTGCACGCCGACGTGTCACGGGCCAGGATCTCCTCGCGCCTTGAGCAGACCTACCGCTCCAGTGCGGATGACCTGCTGGTCATGGTCTCGCGCGGGCTGTGGCCGGACTTCGCCGCCCCCACGGGCGGGCGCCGCGGCGCCCCGCGTGTGGGCGACGGCCTGGTGCGCCTGAGCGAGGACGGGGTGGTGGAGTACGCCAGCCCCAACGGCGTCTCCGCGTTCCGGCGCCTTGGCGGCGTCGACTCGCTGGACGGGCGCAGGCTCACCGACGTGGTCGAGGCCTCCGGCATGGCCCCGCGGATCGCCGACGAGGCACTCCCGCTCGTCCTCTCCGGCCGCATGCCGTGGCGCGCGGAGGTGGAGGCCCACGGGGTGGGACTGAACGTGCGCTCCATCCCGCTGCGCACCCCGGAGCGGCGCTACGGCGCGCTCGTGCTGGTGCGCGACGTGACGGAGCTGCGCCGCAGGGAGAAGGAGCTGGTCTCCAAGGACGCCACCATCCGGGAGATCCACCACCGGGTGAAGAACAACCTGCAGACCGTGGCCGCACTGCTGCGGATGCAGGCGCGGCGGATGCACTCCGAGGAGGGCAAGCGCGGCCTGGAGGAGGCCATGCGCCGCGTGGCCGTGATCGCCCAGGTGCACGAGTCCCTCTCGGCCGGGCTGAGCCAGAACGTGGCCTTCGACGAGCTCGTGGACCGGCAGGTGCGCATGGCGGCCGAGCTGGCCTCGCCCGGCCACACCGTGCTCACCCGCCGCACGGGCAGCTTCGGCGATGTGCCGAGCGAGATGGCCACGCCGTTCTCGCTGGTGCTCAACGAGCTGGTCTCCAACGCGGTGGAGCACGGCCTGGCCGAGCGGGACGGCACGGTGGTGGTGCGTGCCGAGCGCGTGGGCCAGAAGCGCGGGGAGCGGTTGCTCGTCGACGTGGACGACGACGGCGCGGGGCTGGGTGGCGCCGAGCCGGGCTCCGGGCTCGGCACGCAGATCGTGCGCACGCTCGTCACGGCCGAGTTGGGCGGCACCATCCTCTGGGAGGACCGCCCCGAGGGCGGCACCAGGGTGCGCCTCGACCTCCCGCTCGCCGCCGACTGAACCCGCGGACTGGACCCGCGGCGCACGACCCGGCTACGCGGCGTCGGGCACCCGCCCCGACCAGGCGAGGCCGCGCCACGAACCCGACCCCGCGGCGTCGGGCACAGGACATGCACGAGGGGTGCGGACCCGTCCGGTCCGCACCCCTCGGCGTCTGCGCGTCAGCCGGTCAGAGGTAGCTCTTGACCTTCTTGACGTAGTCCTTGGTGTCCGGCTTCATGCCGTTCTTCTGCACGCCGCCGAGGCCCTGGTAGTACCCGGCGATGCCGATGTCGCGGCTGGAGGCGTGCGTCTGCAGGTACTTGATGTACAGCACGCCGGCCGTGACGTTGTCGTAGGGGTTGAGCGGGTTGAGCTTCTTGCCGATCGTCTGCCCCATCCACTCGGCGGTGGAGGGCAGCACCTGCATGACGCCCACCGCGTTGGCGGGGGAGACGGCGCGGGCGTTGAGGCCGGACTCGACCTTGGCGTGGGCCACGGCCAGGTTCTCGTTCACCCCGTACCGGCGTGCCGCGGAGCGCACGATCTGCTCCATCTGGGCCGGGGACGGGACGGACATGGAGGCGAGCGCAGCGTGGTTCTGGTTCGCCGAGCGGTTCGTGTCATCCGAATACGTGTACGTCAGGAAGGTCTTGCCGACGGCGGGCTTGGAGTCCGCGCCGGGCAGCTTCACGGTGCGCCCCACGTAGATGGTGGAGTCAACGGTGAGGTGGTTGGCCTCGAGCAGCTCGGAGAGCTTGACGCCGTGCTTGGCGGCGATGCCGGAGAGCGTGTCGCCGGCCCGCACCGTGTAGCTGGTGGCCTTGGCCGCGGTGGTCTTCGCGGCGGCGGTGCGCACCGGGGTGGAGCTCTTCGCCGAGGAGGACGCGGCCGAGGAGGACGCGGAGCCGCCGAGCTTGACGACCTGGCCCGGGTAGATGATCGAGGAGAGCTTCAGCCCGTTGGCCGAGAGCAGCGTGGACAGGCCCACGCCGTGCTGGTGGGCGATGCCGGAGAGGGTGTCGCCGGCCTTGACCGTGTGCGTGCTCGCGGAGCTGCGGCTCGTGGAGGCCTTCTTGGTGGAGCTCGCCTTGGTGACCGTGGAGGCCTTCGACGCCGTGGCTGCGCGCAGGGTGAGGCGGTCGCCCGGGTGGATGAGTCCGGAGGCGGGCAGGTTGTTCAGTCGCAGGACGTCGGCGACCTTGACCCCGTGGGCCTGGGCGAGCTTCCACACCGTGTCGTTCTTCTTCACCGTGACGGTGACGACGCGGGAGGCCTTGGCTGCGGAGATCTGGGCCGCGACCTGGGCGCGGGCATCGAAGAGGTTACGAGCGGTGGTCGGCTTGGGGGACGGGGCGGCCTGGGCCGCGCTGGCGGTGGCGCCGAGGCCGGCCAGGGTGATGGCCGGCAGGGCTGCGGTGACGATGGCACCGTGCAGCGGTGCACGGTGGCGACGCGTGGTGGCAGGCATGGGGAGGGAGTCCTCACTCGTGGACGAGTTCACCGCGGGCAGGTTGTCGGAGGGGCAGCTCCGCTCGTGAATCGTGTGACTCATGAGACCAACGTTGCTCGTGATGTTTCTGTGACTCATGTGAATGTACACGTTCTCCGCCTTTGAGGAAACACCCAGGCGCGCCCGCATGTCGCGCCGTCATTGGTCCGAACGGTGTTGGCTCCCGGGCTGTCGCCTTCCGGGGGCACGCTGCCGGGCGCCGCGGCGGTCTCGATCGGGACACGATGCGGACACGAACGCACCGCACGCTGTGGGAACATGGCGGGGTGAGTGAGCAACGTGATCTGGACGCCCTGGTGGGCGAGTGGCTGACCCTTCCCGACCTCATGGAGGCGCTGGACGTCGACCTGCGCCGCGTGCGCTCCTACGTGGACACGCGCCAGGTGCTGGCCGTGCGCAGGGGCGAGCGCAACATCCTCTCCGTGCCCGCCGCCTTCGTCCAGGACGGGCAGATCATCGAGTCCCTGCCCGGCACCATCACGGTGCTCAAGGACGCAGGCTTCGATGACGAGGAACTCATCGCCTGGCTCTTCACCGAGGACGAGTCCCTGCCCGGGACCCCGCTGCAGGCCCTGCGTGAGGGCCGCAAGACGGAGATCAGGCGGCGCGCGCAGGCCCTGGCCTGGTGACGCCAGCCCCGCGGGTGCGTCGGCGGCGCTGAGGCGTCAGCCGGGGCTTTCCGCGGGGATCGTCAGTGCACGACGGCGTGGGGCCGGGTTCGGTGCGTCGGCGCCGGGAGCGCCGGCGACCGGAGCGCTGGTGACACGAGCGCCGGCGACCGGAGCGCTGGTGACACGAGCGCCGGTGACTTGGACGCCGATGTCGAGACCGCCGTCGTCGGGCGTTCTGCCGATCAGGCGCGCCGGCGCACGGCGGAACGGCCGAGGCTGAGCAGCCCCTCGCGCGCGTCCGCGGGCAGGTCCGCCGTGTCGAGGACGGTGAAGGCCTCCTGGGTGAGGCGCTCGATGATGCGTTCGTGCTCGTCCACGGCGCCGGAGTCCGTCATGATGCCGCGCAGCTCGTCCACGTCGGTGGTGCCGAGCTCCGTGGCCCCGAGCCGCTCGCTCAGGCGCTCGGCGTGCGAGGCATCGGCGTCGCGCCGGGTGAGCGCCACGAGCAGCGTGCGCTTGCCCTCCCGCAGGTCGTCCCCGGCGGGCTTGCCAGTCGTGGCCGGATCACCGAAGACGCCCAGCTCGTCGTCGCGCAGCTGGAAGGCCTCGCCCAGTGGCTCACCGAACTCCGCCAGGACGGCCAGGAGATGCTCGTCAGCGCCGGCCTGTGCGGCGCCCAACAGCAGTGGTGCCTCGACGGAGTACTTGGCGGACTTGAACAAGACCACGGTGCGGGCGGCGGCGACGGCGGCGTCCGGGTCCCGCCTGGCCCCGATCTGTTCCTCCAGCACGTCCAGGTACTGACCGGCCATGACCTGCGTGCGCATCGCATCGAAGAGGCCGCGGGCCCGGGGCGTGGGCGAGATGCTCGCGAAGAGCTGCTCGCTCAGGGACAGGGCGAGGTCCCCGGCGAGGATCGCGGCGGCGCGGCCGAAGTCGGCGGCATCGAGGTCCCAGGCGTGCTCGCGATGGGTGGACTCGAAGCGGCGGTGGACGGAGGGCCCGCCGCGGCGCGTGTCGGAGTGGTCGATCAGGTCGTCGTGCACCAGGGCCGCTGCCTGGAACAGTTCGAGTGCAGCACCGAGGCGCACCAACTCCGGGGAGAGCCCGTCGGCTCCCGTGGCGCGGGCTCCCCAGTGGGCAAAGAGGGGGCGCAGCCGCTTCCCGCCGCGCGTGAGATCGCTCAGGCGATCGGCCAGGGCCGTGGCGTCCGGGGAGATGGCGGCGAGCACCTCGCGCTGCTCGGCCAGGAAGGCGGCCAGTTCGGTGTCGACGGCGGCCACGTAGGCGGACTGCTGCTGGGGGGAGGCACTCACCCGGCCATGCTATCCGGGCCGCGCGTTCCGGGCCTCTGCGAGCGTCCGCTGCAGGGGTTCCGGCCGGGCCCTGCGAGGGGTCGTCGTGACAGTCAGTTGCGATGGTCCGTTGCGAGCGCAGTGTCAGGGGCCGGCCCTAGCATGGAGACGTGGTGCAGGCAGGGGATCCCGGGGGCAGGGGACAGGCGCGGTCGCGGGCCGGTCGCGTGGTGGCGCACGTGGACATGGACGCGTTCTTCGTCTCGGTGGAGCGCCTGGATGACCCGTCCCTGCGCGGCATCCCGGTGATCGTCGCGGCCGACACCGGACGCTCCGTGGTGCTCTCCGCCTCCTATGACCTGCGTGAGCTCGGCGTGCACTCGGCCCAGCCCGTGTCGCAGGCCAAGCGGCTGGCCCCGCACGCGCGGCTCGTGCCCCCGAGGCAGCACCGCTATGCAGAGCTCTCCGCCCGGATCATGCAGGAATTGCACCGCGTCACGCCCGCCGTGGAGCAGGTGAGTGTGGACGAGGCGTACCTGGATCTCACTGGCGCCCTGCGTGCCTGGGGTTCGCCGGAGGCCATCGCCGAGGGGATCAGGACCCGGCTGCGCGAGGAGCTGGGCCTTCCGGCCTCCGTGGGGCTGGCCCCCAACAAGTTCCTGGCCAAGATGGCCTCCGGCCGGGCCAAGCCGGACGGTGTGTTCTCCGTGCCGCCCGCCCGGGTGGCGCAGTTCCTGGAGGATCTGCCGGTGGGCAAGCTCTTCGGGGTGGGCGAGGCGACCGCGCAGCGGCTGCGCATGGCCGGCTATGCCACGGCTGGGGAGCTGGGCCGGGCCGAGCCGGCGCAGGTGCAGCGCACGCTGGGCCGCGGTGCGGCGGGGTTGGTCCGCCTGGCCAGGGGGATCGATGACCGCGAGGTGGTGACCGAGCGCGAGGAGAAGAGCCTCGGCGCCGAGCACACCTACGCCACGGACGTGACCGACCGGGAGGTCCTCGACCGCACGGTCCTGTGGCTGGCGCACCGCGTCGCCGGACGGGCCCGCTCCCACGAGCGGGTGGGGGAGGTCGTCGCCATCAAGGTGCGTTGGGAGGACTTCACCACGCTCTCCCGCCAGCGCCGGCTGAGCCGGCCCACGGATGCTGCCTCGGAGATCGGTGCAGCGGCGCGGGAGCTGATCGACCAGCTGCCGCGTCCCCTGCCGCCCGTGCGCCTGATCGGGGTGCGGCTGGAGGGGCTCGCGCCGCAGGGCACCGGCCTGCAGCTGAGCCTGGACGCGGGCAGCGATGCCAGGCGGGACGCGGAGGCGGCCATGGACCGGATCAACGCCAGGTTCTCCGGGGGACTGGCTCCGGCCTCGCTGCTCTCCGGGCACGAACGGCGCGGACGGACCGATGCCCCGGTCACCCAGGACGCCCCGGAGGCGGCCCCGCGCAGCGATCCGGATCACGCGTAGGCCGTGAGTTCCCCCAGAGCTTGTGGACTCGACTAGGTACAGTCGCTCGCCGCGGCCTAGACTGGTGGGTACCCACCGTGGGAGTGCATCCGAGACCCGGACGTACCGGTCGGAGGGTGACCCCCGTGACGGGTCGGGGAGAGAGGTGGAGGTCATCATGCCCCTGTCAGAGCACGAGCAGCGCCTGCTCGCCGAGATGGAGAAGCAGCTCAATGACGATCCCCAGTTCGCCGATTCCGTGCGCCGCGCCGAGTCGGCCGGCCGGTTCTCCACGCGCAATGTGGCCCTCGGGCTGCTGATCGCCGTGGTGGGCCTCGCCCTGGTCCTCGTCGGTGTGGCCGTGAGTCGCGTGCCCGTGCTGGGCATCGTGGTCGGCGTCGTCGGCTTCGGCCTCATGTGCTTCGGCGTCTACCTGGCCTTCGCCAAGCGCGCCACCGGATCCGGTTCCTCGTCCGCCACGCCCAAGCGCGGTGGCTACATGCAGCGACTCGAGCAGCAGTGGGAGGACCGCTTCCGCGACGGTCGCTGATCCCCAGCAGCAACGAGTCGGGCCCCACCTTCCGTGGGGCCTTTTTCGTGCCCGGGACCTCCCTACCGGAACCTCCACGGCCTCCAGCGTCGGTCATTTCGAGCAATGTCGGACAGGATTCGCGGATTCTGTCCGACGTTGCTCGAATTGTCCTACGCCAGCCGGAGCGCCGTTGCTCCGCTGCACCGTGACTGGACGTGTGCCGCGCCATTGGCTTGGCAGATGGGAAGTTGCGGTACATCCGGTGGCCGAGGTGACGGCGCCTCGGGTGTCAGCGCACGCTCCCCTCCACGTCCCACCACGGGGCCCTCCACCTTCCACCACCGGGTCCTCCACTTCCCTCCCCGGGCACCCGCGCCTGCCGCCAGGGGGAGCGGGCAACCGCGCAGGATCCGCGGAAAACCGGGCCACACGACGTCGGGCACCGGAACGCGCGCGCCGCAGCAGCCGAGCCCGTCGGCGGGGCGGCGACACCAACACACAGGAAATCCCTCCACCGTCCCCCACCGCTGAACATCCGCGGAATCTCAACGATCCGACGCCGCGCCGCACCGGAAGAGGGAGCGCTTTGCGTTGACAGTGGAGGAGAGTGGAGTAATGTGGGGCCCACTGGAAGACCAGGGAGGTTCCGGAGGGAGCGTCTCTCTCGTGGCAGGGGGTGGCGAACATGTTCCTCGGGACCTACACGCCCCGTCTGGACGAGAAGGGGCGACTGATCCTCCCCGCGAAGTATCGGGACGAGTTGGGCAATGGACTCGTCCTGACACGGGGGCAGGAGCGGTGCATCTACGTCTTCAGTGCCAGGGAGTTCGAGCGGTACCTCGAGCGCATGCAAGAGGCGCCGCTCACCTCCCGACAGACGCGGGATTACATCCGCGTGTTCCTCTCGGGGGCGTCCGACGAAGTGCCGGACAAACAGGGGAGGATCACGATCCCGCCGCCGCTGCGTGAGTACGCGGGCCTCGATCGCGAGGTCACCGTCATCGGAGCCGGTGCCAGGGCGGAGATCTGGGACACCACGTCCTGGAACTCCTACTTGGAGGAGAAGGAGCAGGCCTTCTCCGAGACGGATGAGGAAGTCATCCCGGGGCTCCTGTGACCCGGTTGATGGGGTGCGGTCTCCTGCCGCGCCGAGGTCCTGGCTCACCTTCCCCTGAGCCAGGCCCCCGGTGCGGAGGGGGACCGGACCCCATCGCAACACCTCAGCGGCGTCGAGCCGGAGCGCACAGGAAGGGGACCCGGTACCAGTGACGGACGAGACCCCCACACCCCGCCCCGCCTCCGAACGCCACGTCCCCGTCCTCCTCGAGCGCTGCCTCGATCTGCTTGAGCCGGGCATCACCTCCGCCATCGAGGCCCAGGGCGGCGCCGTGGTCATCGACGCCACGCTCGGCATGGGCGGGCACACCGAGGCCCTGCTCACCCGCCACCCGCAGCTGCACGTGATCGGCCTTGACCGTGACACCCAGGCGCTGGCCATGGCGGGGGAGCGGCTGGCCGGCTTCGGCCCCCGCTTCCACCCGGTCCACACGGTCTACGACCGCATCCCGGAGGCCCTCGAGGAGACCGGCTTCCAGCGCGTGGACGGCGTCCTCTTCGATCTTGGCGTCTCCTCCTTCCAGCTGGACGAGCCCGAGCGCGGCTTCGCCTACTCCTACGACGCACCGCTGGACATGCGCATGGACTCCACCACGGGCATGACCGCGGCCGACGTCGTCAACGAGTACTCCCTCGACGAGCTCACCCGCGTGCTGCGGGAGTGGGGCGAGGAACGCCACGCCCGCCGGATCGCCCGCGCCATCACCGAGCGCCGCGACACCACCGCGTTCACACGGACCGGCGACCTCGTGGACGTCATCCTCGCCGCCTACCCGGCCGGCAGCACCGGCGGCCACCCGGCCAAGCGCACCTTCCAGGCGCTGCGCGTGGAGGTCAACGACGAACTGCACGTGCTGCGCACCGCGATCCCCGCCGCCATGGACGCCCTGGTGATCGGCGGTCGGCTCGTGGCCATGAGCTACCAGTCCCTCGAGGACCGGATCGTGAAGCGGGCCATCGTGGAGCGCTCGCGCTCCACGGCACCCGTCGGTCTCCCCGTGGAACCGGAGGAGTCCAAGCCGCGCTTCCGCGTCATCTCCCAGGGCACGGAGCGCGCCACGGAGGCGGAGATCGCCGCGAACTCCCGGGCGGCCTCGGCCCGCCTGCGGGCAGCCGAGCGGGTCCGCGAGGACCTTCCCGGAGCCGGCCGCGACAACGCGGGCACCACCCACCAGGCCAGGACCAAGCAGAGCAAGCACAGGAGGACGGCATGAGCGCACTGCCGATGCCGGAGCACGCCCAGCACCTCACCTCGGCGGCGCCGAGCCCGGAGGATGCACCGCGCCCCGGGGCGGGACGCTCGCAGCGCACCCGCACCCCGCTGGCCCTCGTGCCGGCCCGGGCCACCGCGCGGCGCAAGGCCCCCTTCGTGATCATGTGCCTCGTCATCGTCGCCGCCGTGGTGGGCGCCGTGCTCATGATGAACGTCCAGGTGGCCCGCACGCAGTACCAGCTGGTGGCCCTGCAGGGTCAGCAGGAGGACCTCACGCAGTCCAACCAGTCGCTGACCGCGGAGCTGAACTACCGCAAGGCGCCGCAGAACCTCGCCGCGGCCGCCACCAAGCTCAAGATGGTCCCCGCCGGTCAGCCCGGCACCCTCGACCTCGCCAAGCACAAGGTGAGCGGCACGGCCACCGCCGCGCAGGCTGGCACCGCGGATGAGAACACCACGCTGCTCTCCCGCCCGCTCAGCCCCGCTCAGCAGGAGGCCAAGACCGCGGCCAGGCACGGCGCGGTGAGCACGGGCAAGGACGCGAGTTCCGCCACGTCCGCCGCCGCCTCCGGCGCGGCGAGTGCCGAGGCCGCGGCCAAGAAGGCAGACTCGAAGAAGAGCGCGGACAGCATCGACGCTCGCTCGAAGTTCTCCAGCAAGACCCTCAACGGCGGGACCATCCCGGCGCCGCAGACCCGCTGACGCGCGGGCCGGTCGCAGCACCGGCCCCTCGCCGCAGGACCACGCAAGAGCAGGAGGTCGCATGCCCGCCACGGCAGACCGGACACCAGGAAAGTCGGGGAATCCCCGCAGCCCCCTCTCGGTGCGGCGGATGCGCTTCACCCTCGTGCTCGTCCTGGCCCTGCTCGTGGCCGTGGGTGGACGCCTCATCTGGGTCCAGGGGATCGACCCGCAGGACGCCGCGGCCAAGGCGCTCGCCTCCCGCACGGCCCCCGACGTGACGGTCCCCGCCACCCGCGGGCAGATCCTCGACTCCGCAGGCAATGTCCTCGCCACCTCCGTGATCCGCTACAACCTGGTGGTGGACCAGCGCCAGGTCAAGGACACCTTCCGCCGCAAGGACGAGCAGACCAAGACCCTGGAGACCGTGCAGACCAAGGACGGGGTCAAGGACCTCGCCGACGTCCTCGGCCTCGACCCGGACGCCGTGAGCACCGCCTTCTTCGGCACCAAGGGCAAGGCCAAGAAGGGCTACTCGGTCATCACCAAGAACATCACGCCGGAGGCCGAGGCCAAGGCGGAGAAGATCGGCCTGCCCTGGCTCACCGCCGAGCAGACCAGCCGCCGCAGCTACCCCGACGGCAAGCTCGCCGGCTCCGTGCTCGGCTTCCTCGACGACGCCGGCAAGGGCGCGGAGGGTCTCGAGCTCTCCCAGAACACCGCGCTGGCCGGCAAGGACGGCTCCAAGACGTACGAGCGCGGTGCCGATGGCGTGCGCATCCCCACGGCACCGGTCCAGGAGACCGAGCCGCAGAACGGCCAGAGCGTGAAGCTGACCATCGACTCCGACATCCAGTGGGTGGCGCAGGAGGCCGTCATGGCCAAGCGTAAGCAGTACAACGCGGAGTGGGTCAACGCGGTGGTCATGGACGTGAAGACCGGCAAGCTGCTGGCCCTCGCGGACTCCGACACGATGGACCCGAACGACCCGGGCGCCTCAGACGCGGAGTCCCGCACATCCTCCACGGTGACGCAGGCCTACGAGCCGGGGTCCACCGGCAAGGGCGCCACCTTCGCGCTGGCCTTGGAGAAGGGCGTCATCACGCCTACCAGCAAGTTCACGGTGCCGAACAACTACACGATCGATGGTCAGAAGATCAACGACTCCCTCAAGCACGCCACGTACAAGATGACCGCTGCCGGCATCTTCGCGCGCTCCTACAACACGGGCACCGTGCAGATCGGCAACAAGCTCTCCGACCAGGAGCGCTACGACTTCATGACCAAGCTCGGGCTCGGCCAGCAGACCGACATCGGCCTGCCCGGCGTGAACAAGGGCATCCTCGCCAAGCCGGCGGACTGGGACCCGCGCCAGCGCCTGACCACCATGTTCGGCCAGGGCTACACGACCACCACGCTGCAGACAGCCTCCCTCTACCAGGCGCTCGGCAACGACGGCGTGCAGATCTCCCCGACGCTGATCGACGCCTACGTGGACCCGGACGGCACGGAGCACAAGGTGCAGCCGGCCAAGACCCAGCGCGTCATCTCCTCGAAGACCTCCAAGGAGATGCGCCGCATGATGGAGACCGTCGTGGACGTGGGCACGGGCACGCTCTCCCAGATCGACGGCTACCGCGTGGGCGGCAAGTCCGGCACGGCGCAGGCCGTGGGCAAGACGGGCAAGCTGGACCAGCACACCTCCTCGTTCGTGGGCATGGTCCCGATCGAGAACCCGCGCTACCTGGTGGTGGTGACCATGCAGCACCCCAAGGGCAATTGGCGCAGCTGGCACGTGAACGATGCGTTCACCAAGATCATGTCCGCGACGCTGAACAAGTACTCGGTCGCCCCGGACACCTCCAAGTCGGAGGCGTACGACGCCTTCGTCGGCAAGAACCAGAAGTACGCGTGGTGAAGGAGAACATGGACGCGAGTCAGTCGAGCCCGGCAGCGCAGGAGCGCGCCTTCCGGCCCAGCATGCCCGCCCGCCGCAGGCTCAGTGCGGTGCTCGACGCCGCGGGGCCGGGTGCGCGCCTCGTCGCCGCCACGGGCGCGGGGGAGCAGGGCGACGCCGCAGCGGCGACGGTGGACGGCGTCTGCCTCGACTCGCGTGCCGTGCAGCCCGGCGACCTCTACGCTGCGCTGCCCGGGGCGCACGCCCACGGTGCGAGCTACGCACCGCAGGCGCTGCGCGCCGGTGCCGCGGCGATCCTCACGGACGAGGCGGGAGCGCAGCTGATCGGTGAGGTCCCCGTGCCCGTCCTGGTGGTCCCGGACGCCAGGGCCGTGCTCGGGGAGCTCGCCGCGACCGTGTACGGCACGGCGGCGGACGCGCCCCAGCTGCTGGCCGTCACCGGCACCAACGGCAAGACGACCACCACGTACCTGCTGCGCTCCCTGCTGGACGCACTGGGCCGCACCTCCGGGCTGATCGGCACCATCGAGATCCTCGCGGGGGACGAGCCGATCCCCTCGGTGCTCACCACGCCGGAGGCCCCGCAGCTGCACGCCCTCATGGCGCGGATGCGGGAGGCGGGCGTGCAGTCGGCGGCCATGGAGGTCTCCTCCCACGCCCTGTCCTTCCGCCGCGTGGCCGGGCTGCGCTTCGCCGTCTCCGGCTTCACCAACCTCACCCAGGACCATCTCGACCTGCACGGGTCCATGGAGGGCTACCTCGCGGCCAAGGCCGAACTGTTCACGCCCGGCTACACGGGTGCCGCCGTCATCACCGTGGACGGGGAGTACGGCCGGGAGATGGCCGAGCGCTCCGCGGACGCCGGCGTCCCCACCCGCACCCTGGCCACCGGCGCCGGCCGCGGCGTGGACGCCACGGTGGCCGGTGCCGACTACGCCGTCATCGACGTGAGCAGGGACGGCCTCGGCCACCGCTTCACGCTCGTGACCCCGGGGGACGGGCGCATCGACGCGTTCACGGGCCTGCCCGGCGAGTTCAACGTCTCCAATGCCGCGCTCGCGCTGGCCATGCTGCTCGAGTCAGGCCTCGAGCCGCAGGCCGTGCAGACGCTGCTGACGCAGGTGCCGGAGGCCCTGACGCCGTCGGTGCCGGGGCGCATGCAGGTGGTGCACACGCACCCCACTGCGATCGTGGACTTCGCCCACAACCCGGATGCCCTCGTGCGCGCGCTCAGCAGCGTGAGCACGGGTGCGGGTCGCGTGATCCTCGTCTTCGGGGCCACCGGTGAGCGCGACACCACCAAGCGCCCCATCATGGGCGCCGTGGCGGCCCGACACGCCGACGTGGTCATCGTCACGGACGACGACCCGCACGGCGAGGACCCGGCGCCCATCCGCGCGCAGATCCTGGCCGGCGCCCGCGAGGCGGCCGGCGAGGGCGTCACGGTCCTGGAGGTGGCCCCCCGGGCCGCCGCCATCGCCGAGGCAGCGCGCCTGGCCGGGGACGACGACGTCGTGCTGGTGGCCGGACGCGGGCACGAGATCTGGCAGGAGGTCGCCGGCGTCAACGTGCCGCTGGACGACCGCGAGGAGCTGCGCGCCGCGTTTGCACACAGCGTCAGCCCGTCCGGCCAGAGCAAGGCCGCGGAGTAGACTCGGGCCAGTCATGATCACACTCTCGACGGCTCAGATCGCCGACATCACGGGCGGAGAACTCTCCGCCACCGCCCAGCCGGATGCCACCGTCACCGCGGTGACCACCGACTCCCGCGACGTCACCCCCGGTGCCCTCTTCGTGGCCAAGCCGGGCGAGGTGACGGACGGCCACGCCTTCATCCCCGCCGCCCGCGCAGCCGGCGCGAGCCTCGTGCTCGCCGAGCGCGTCACGCAGGACGAGAACGGTGCCGAGGACCCGGCCGTCATCGTCGAGGACGTCGTCACCGCCCTGGGTGCCCTGGCCCGCGAGGTCGTCTCCCGCGTGCGGGCAGCCGGCGGCCTCAAGGTCGTGGGCATCACCGGCTCGGCGGGCAAGACGACCACCAAGGACCTGCTCGCCGGCATCCTCGAGCACCACGGCGAGACCGTGAAGCCGTTCAACTCCTACAACGGCGAGGTCGGCGTCCCGCTGACCGTCTTCACCATGACGGAGTCCACGCAGTACCTGGTCGCCGAGCTCGGCGCCACGCACGTGGGCAACATCGCCTACCTCGCGGACATCGTGAAGCCGGACGTGGGCGTGGTGCTCATGGTCGGCACCGCCCACGTGGGCGAGTTCGGCGGCGTCGAGAACATCGTGCGCACCAAGGGCGAGCTCGTCGAGGCGCTCGGTGCGGACGGCACCGCCGTCCTGAACGCCGACGACGCCGCCGTGTGGGGCATGCGCGAGCGCACCGACGCCAAGCTGCTGGCCTTCGGAGAATCCGAGCGGGCCGAGACCGGCGTGCGGGCCGTGGACGTCACGGTGGACGACGCGGGCCACCCGCGCCTGACCCTCGAGTTCGCCGGGGTCGGCGCGTACCCGCTCACCTCCGGGCTGATCGGCCGCCACCATGTCGGCAACATCACCGCTGCCGCCGCCGCCGCGTGGGCGCTGGGCCTCGAGCCGGCCGCGATCGCGCAGGCGCTCGACGGTCAGGGCCCCGGCTCCCGCTTCCGCATGGAACGCAGCGAGCGGGCGGACGGCGTGAGCATCATCAACGACGCCTACAACGCCAACCCGGAGTCCATGCTGGCCGCGCTGCAGACGCTGGCGGCGCTCGGCCGTCCGGACAGCGAGGGCAACGCCCGGCGCACCTGGGCCGTCATCGGCGAGATGCGCGAGCTCGGCGAGGACCGCGTGAGCGCCCACGACCGGATCGGCCGGCTCGTGGTGCGCATGAACATCTCCCGCACCCTCGTGGTGGGGGCGGGCGCCAAGCCCACCTACAACGCCGCCGTCATGGAGGGCTCGTGGGGGGACGAGGCCGCCTTCGTGGACACCGTGGACGAGGCGTACGCGTACCTGGGAGAGCACGTGCTCCCCGGTGACATCGTGCTGTTCAAGTCCTCCAACGGCTCCGGGCTCGCAGCGCTCGGCGAACGCGTGGCGCACGCGGCCGATACGGCCACCGCGCGGGAGGAGTGAGCATGCTGGCACTGGTACTCGGGGGAGTCCTCGGCCTCGTCCTCTCCTTCATCGGCACACCGGCGTTCATCAAGGTGCTCACGCGCCGCGGCTACGGGCAGTTCGTCCGTGAGGACGGCCCGCAATCGCACCAGTCCAAGCGCGGCACGCCCACCATGGGTGGCCTCGTCTTCGTCCTGGCCGTCATCGTGGCGTACTTCGTCACCCACCTGGTGCTGAGCTTGGTGCGCGAGGCCTCACCGGGCATCACGGTCTCCGGCCTGCTGGTGCTGCTGCTCATGGGCGGCATGGGCTTCGTTGGCTTCTTCGACGACTACGCGAAGATCTCCCACGAGCGCTCCCTCGGCCTGACCCCGTGGCAGAAGATCATCGGCCAGGGGATCGTGGGCGTCGCCTTCGCGGTGATCGCCCTCTTCTTCCCCGACAGCGCCGGGCGCACCCCGGCCTCCACGTTCATCTCCTTCGCGAGGGACCTGCCCTGGGCCAACCTGGCGTTCATGGGCCCCATCGTCGGGGCCGTGCTCTTCGTCATCTGGGCCAACCTCATCGCCACAGCCACCACCAACGGCGTGAACCTCACCGACGGCCTGGACGGGCTGGCCACCGGCATCTCCATGATGGTCTTCTCCGCCTACGCCCTGATCGGGATCTGGCAGAACTCGCAGCTGTGCGGCACCAGCCGCGCCGTGCACGGGGCCTGCTACGAGGTGCGTGACCCGCTGGACCTGGCCCTCGTGGCCGTCATCCTGGTGGGCGCCCTCATCGGCTTCCTCTGGTGGAACACCAAGCCGGCCAAGATCTTCATGGGCGACACGGGCTCGCTGGCCCTGGGCGGCGCCGTGGCCGCGTTCGCGATCCTGTCCCGCACGGAGATCCTGCTCATCATCATCGCGGGCATGTTCGTGGTCATCTCCCTCTCGGTGATCATCCAGGTGGGCTACTTCAAGGCCTCCGGCGGCAAGCGCGTGTTCCTCATGGCACCCCTGCAGCACCACTTCGAGCTCAAGGGCTGGGCAGAGACCACCGTGGTGGTGCGGTTCTGGATCCTGGGCGGCCTCTTCGTGATCGCGGGGCTGTGCCTGTTCTACCTCGATTGGCTGGTGCGTTCGTGAGCCGTGACCTGAGCGGCCTGGTCCGCTGGGAGTCCGATTGGTCCGGTCTGCGCGTGGTGGTGGCCGGGCTCGGCCTGTCCGGTTTCGCCGCGGCCGACACCCTCGTGGAGCTCGGGGCCAGCGTGGTGGTGGTGGACGCCAACACCTCCGAGGAGAACGAGCAGCGCGCCGACACCCTGCGCATCGTGGGCGTCGAGGACGTCCGCCTCGGTGCCGAGCACACCCAGGCGCTGCCCGACGTCGCGGGGGAGCGTCCCGACCTCGTCGTCGCCTCTCCGGGGTGGCGGCCGACGCAGCCCCTGTTGGCGCAAGCCGCTGCCGAGTCGGTGCCGATCTGGAGCGAGATCGAGCTGGCCTGGCGCGTGCGGCAGCGCGAGGGGCGCCCCACCGCGGAGTGGCTGTGCATCACGGGCACCAACGGCAAGACCACCACGGTGACCATGACCGCGCAGATCCTGCGCGCGGACGGCCTGCGGGCCGTGGCCTGCGGCAACGTGGGCACGCCCGTGCTGGACGTGGTCAGGGACCCCGTCGGCTTCGACGTCATCGCCGTGGAGCTCTCCAGCTTCCAGCTGCACCACACCTACTCACTGGAGCCGCTGGCCTCCGTGGTGCTGAACCTGGCCGAGGACCACGTGGACTGGCACGGCTCCTTCGAGGCGTACGCCGCCGCCAAGGCGAGCATCTACGCGCGCACCAAGGTCGCGGCGATCTACAACGTCCAGGACGAGGCCACGCTGCACATGGTCGAGGAGGCGGACGTGGCGGAGGGCTGCCGCGCCGTGGGCTTCACCCTGCAGGTGCCCGCCGTCTCCATGCTCGGCGTGGTGGACGAGTACCTCGTTGACCGCGCCTTCATCCGCGAGCGCTACACGGCCGCGGCCGAGCTGGCCGCCGTGGGTGACCTCGGCGAGCACGCCCCGCACCACACCGTCGCCAACGCCCTGGCCGCCTCCGCCCTCTGCCGCGCCGCCGGCGTCTCCGGCGAGGCGGTCGCGGAGGGGCTGCGCACGTACGACCGCGGCGAGCATCGGATCCAGGTGCTGGCCGAGGCCGACGGCGTGCGCTGGGTGGACGACTCCAAGGCGACCAACCCGCACGCTGCCGACGCCTCCCTGACCGCGTACCCGTCGGTGGTCTGGATCGCCGGTGGCCTGGCCAAGGGCGTGGAGTACGACGAGCTGGTGGAGCGGCACGCGCACCACCTGCGCGGCGTGGTGCTGATCGGCACGGACGACGCGGCCCTCACGGCCGCACTGGCCCGACACGCGCCGGACGTCCCGGTGATCGACACGTCGCTGGGGGACGATGGACTCCCCGGGGACGAGGACAAGCACGCGTTGGGCGCAGAGGTCATGCGCCGTGCGGTGCGGGCCGCCGAGTCCCTGGCGCTGGAGGGGGACACGGTCCTCATGGCGCCGGCAGCGGCGTCCATGGACCAGTTCGACTCCTACGCGCACCGCGGGGCGGCCTTCGCCGCCGCGGTGGCCTCACGGGGAGGCGGACAGACGCAGGACTGACGCGGCGGCAGCCGCGGGGAGTACACGAGGAGTCGATCGTGACGCAGGCGCAGGCCAGGACAGCTTCGTCCGCCACCGCGTCCTCGGCCCGCAGACCCACCGCAGGCGCCGCTCGGCGCAGCGGCAGCGGTCAGGCACACGAGGGCAAGGGATTCCTGCGCAGGCAGTGGGACCGCGTGGAGTCCACGGACGCCGCAGGCATCCGCACCGCGTACTACCTGATCATCATCTGCACGGCCGTCCTGACCTGCATCGGCATGGTCATGGTCCTCTCCTCCTCCGCGGTGGAGTACGTCTCCAAGAACAAGGACCCGTACTCGCTCTTCGCCAAGCAGGCCTCCTTCGGGGTCATCGGCCTCATCTTCATGTTCGTGATCGCCGGGATGTCCCAGCGGTTCCTGAAGCGCCTGGCCTGGCCGGCCCTGTTCGTGGCAGGCCTCTTGCTGATCGCCGTGCTGATCCCCGGGATCGGGCGCAACGTGCTCGGCAACCAGAACTGGATCGTGGTGGGCCCCATCTCCGTGCAGCCCTCGGAGCTGGCGAAGGTCGCCCTGATCCTCTGGGCCGCCACGGTCCTGAACGCCAAACAGAAGCTGCTCTCCAACTGGAAGCACGCCGTGATCCCCGTGGTCCTCCCCGGCGGGCTGGCCGTGCTCGGCCTGGTGGTCCTGGAGCACGACCTCGGCACCGTGATCATCCTGGCCATGATCCTGCTGGTCCTGCTGTGGTCCAGCGGCGCGCCGCGCGTCATCTTCGCCGGCGTGGGAGCCGTGGGCGTGGTCGGCGTGATCGGCATGGCCGCCATGAGCGGCAACCGTGTCGGCCGCATCTCCGAGTGGTGGAAGGCCCTGACCGGGCAGCCCGTTGACCCGCAGGGCGTGGGCATGCAGGCGCTGCAGGGCCGCTACGCGCTGGCCTCCGGTGGCTTCTTCGGCGTGGGCCTCGGTCAGTCACGCTCCAAGTGGAGCTACGTCCCCGAGGCGCAGAACGACTTCATCCTCTCCATCATCGGGGAGGAGCTGGGGCTGATCGGCACCATCGCGATCGTGGTGATGTTCATCGTCATGGCGCTGAGCATGTACCGGATCGCCCACCGCTCCCGCAGCGTCTTCGTGCGCGTGGCCACGAGCGGCGTGATCGCCTGGCTCGTGGGGCAGGCGTTCGTGAACATGGGCATGGTGACCGGGCTGCTGCCCGTCATCGGCGTGCCCTTGCCCTTCATCTCCTACGGTGGCTCCTCACTGCTCGCCTCCCTGTTGGGGGTGGGCCTCGTGCTGAGCTTCGCCAGGGACCAGATCAAGAACGGACTGCCGGAGCACGAGCAGGAGCTCGCCCCGGTGTCCAAGGGAAGGAAAGCATGACGTCGCCGCTGCGCGTGGTGCTGGCCGGCGGTGGCACGGCCGGACACGTCTCGCCGCTGCTGGCCATGGCTGATGCCATCAGGGCCGAGCACCCCGATGCCGAGATCACGGTGGTGGGTACAGCCGAGGGCCTGGAGGCCCGGCTGGTCCCCGCCGCCGGGTACACGCTGCGCACCATCGAGCGGGCCCCGCTGCCGCGCCGCCCCGATGCCGCGGCACTGCGCTTCCCCTCCCGCTACCTGCGCTCGCTGCGCCAGGTCCGCGAGATCCTCACGGACACCGGCGCGGACGTGGTGGTGGGCGTGGGCGGCTACGTGTGCACGCCCGTGTACCGCCTGGCCCGCAAGGCAGGCATCCCCGTGGTGGTCCACGAGGCCAATGCCAGGGCCGGCCTGGCCAACCGCGTGGGCGCCAAGCACGCCGCAGTGGTCGGCACGGCCTTCGACGGCACGGGCCTGCCCGGCGCGCGCCGCGTCGGCATGCCCATGCGCGCAGGCATCGCCCGTCTGGACCGGGCAGCGGCCAGGGCCGCGGCCCGCGAGGCCTTCGGGCTGGAGCAGGACGCGCCGACGCTGCTGGTCACCGGAGGCTCCCTCGGTGCGCTCTCCCTGAACCGTGCCCTCACCGGTGCCCTGCCCGCGCTGAGCGCGGCCGGGGTCCAGGTGCTGCACGTGACCGGTGCGGGCAAGACCGTGACCGGCGAGGACGGGGAGGCGCTGAGCGCTCCCGGCTACCACCAGGTGGAGTACGTGGACGGCATGGAGTCCGCCTACGCTGCAGCCGACCTGGTGCTCTGCCGCTCAGGGGCGGGCACGGTCTGCGAGGTCGCGGCCGTGGGCCTGCCCTCGGTGCTGGTCCCGCTGCCCATCGGCAACGGCGAGCAGCGCCTGAACGCCGAGGGCCTCGTCGAGGCGGGCGGCGCCCTGACCGTGGCGGACGCCGAGCTGAGCCCGGCGTGGCTCGAGGAGCACGTGCTCCCGCTGCTCACGGACGCGGCGGCACTGCAGGGCATGAGCGCGGCAGCTGCAGGCTACGGCGTCAGGGACGCCGCAGAGGTCATGGCCGGACTGATCGTGGACGCGGCAGGGCGCCGTGCGGGGGAGGAGACGGCATGAGCGCGCAGGAGAACACCGAGGTGACGGCGGCGGAACTGGGCCACGTCCACCTGCTCGGGATCGGCGGCGTCGGCGTCTCCGCCGTGGCCAGGCTGCTGCTGGCCCAGGGCCTGAGCGTCTCCGGGACCGACGCCAAGGACGTGCCCGTCCTCGAGCAGCTGCGCGCGGCCGGCGCCACCGTGTGGGTCGGCTTCGATGCCGAGCACGCGCACGGGGCCGACACCGTGGTCCTCTCCTCCGTGATCCGTGAGGACAATCCGGAGCTCGTGGCTGCCCGGGCCGCGGGGGCCAGGGTGCTGCACCGCTCGCAGGCGCTGGCCGCCCTCATGAACGGGCGCGTCGGCATCACCGTCGCAGGCACCCACGGCAAGACCACCACGAGCTCCATGACCGCCGTGATGTTGCGGCACGCCGGGCTGGCCCCCACCTTCGCGATCGGTGCGGCCGTCCCCGCCCTCGGCACCAACGCCGAACTCGGCACGGGCAGCGCCTTCGTGGCCGAGGCGGACGAGTCCGACGGCTCCTTCCTGAACTACCGCCCCTTCATCGGCATCATCACCAATGTCGAGGCCGACCACCTGGACCACTACGGCACGGCCGAGGCCGTCCACGCGGCCTTCGACGACTACGCGGCCCTGCTGCCGGCGGACGGCCTGCTCGTGGCGTGTGCCGACGACGCCGGTGCCGCGGCCGCCGCGCGCCACGCCTCCGATCGCGCAGGCTCCTCCCGCGTGCTCACCTACGGCTTCAGCGAGGCGGCGCAGATCCGCCTGAGCGATCCGGTCCACGAGGGCACGGGCGTCATCGCCCGGCTGCGGGACGCGGACGGCAGCGAGCACCGGCTGAGCCTGCAGGTGCCGGGCGAGCACAACCTGCTGGACGCGGCGGCGGCGTACGCGGTGGGCCGCGAGCTGGGGCTCAGCGCAGAGCAGGCCCTGGCCGGGCTCGCCGTCTTCGGCGGGGCGGCGCGTCGCTTCGAGGCCCGCGGCACGGCCCGCGGCGTGCGGGTGTACGACGACTACGCGCACCATCCCACGGAGGTCGCCGCAGCGCTGCGGGCGGCCCGCGACGTGGCCGGGGAGGGGCGCGTCCACGTGCTCTTCCAGCCGCACCTGTTCAGCCGCACGCGGGACTTCGCCGCCGAGTTCGGGGAGGCACTCTCCCTGGCCGACACGGTCTGGCTGCTGCCGATCTACGCGGCCCGCGAGGAGCCCATCCCCGGCGTGAGCAGCCAGCTGGTCGCCGACGCGGTCACGGTCCCGCACCGCATCGTCACGGCGCAGGACGCGGCCGCCCTGGTCGCCGCCCAGGCGGCCGAGGGCGATCTGGTCATGACGCTCGGTGCGGGCGACGTGACCACGCAGGGCGCCCGGATCCTCTCCGTGCTGGAGGGGGCCGCGTGAGCGAGGAGGAACTCTCCGCCACGTCGTCGCGCAAGCCGGGAACCCCCAAGCCGGGCGCCCCCAAGCCGTCGCAGACCGCGAAACAGGCTGGCACCTCCGGGAAACCCGGCCCGGCGCGGAAGGCGGGCAAGCAGCGCCAGGAGGACGGCGACGTCGTGCACCTGCCGCGGCGCCGCCGCCGTGGCCTGCGCCGCCTGATCGCGGCCGCCTCCGTGGTGGTGGTGCTGGCCCTCGTGCTCGTGCTGCTCTACCTCACGCCGCTGCTCTCCGTGCACAGCGTCAGCGTGAAGGGCACCCGGCTCGCGGACCCGGCCAAGCTGCAGGCTCTGCTCAAGCCGCTCGAGGGCGAGCCCGTGGCCCGCGTCTCCAGCGACAAGGTCAAGTCCCTGCTCTCCTCCGAACCGGCCGTGCAGGACATCCGGCTCGGCCTCGACTCGTCGCGGGACCTGGTGGTGACCGTGATCGAGCACCGCGAGGTCGCCGTGCTGGAACAGGGCGGCAAGGACTACCTGGTGGGGGACAACGGGGCCAAGCTCAAGCGCCTCTCCTCGGCCAAGGACCGCAAGCTGCCGCTCGTGAAGCTCACGGCGCAGGACCCGGACGGGAAGATCTTCGACACCGTGGTGCAGGCGCTCTCGCAGCTGCCGGCCGAGGTGCTGGCCCAGCTGACGACGGCCGGCGCCGGATCGGTCGACACCGTGCAGTTCACGCTCACGGACGGCCGGACCGTGGTGTGGGGCGATGCCAGCGAGGGGGCCTTCAAGGCCGCCGATCTGCAGGCCCTGCTGGCCGACGGCGGGCCGAAGGACAAGACGATCGACGTGTCGACGCCGAGCAAACCGGTCACCCGGTGAGCCGGGCGGATCCAAGAGATCCGGAGACACGCCGCCGGGGTCGTTGCCCAGCCCGCCCGGCGACCGGTTAACTTTCAGACAGGCCGGTACTTGACACGACTCTAACCCTCAAGTAGGGAATGAAGGTTGAGGGTCGGGCCGTGGCGCGTCACCCATGACGCACCCCGTTCAGGACAGCACATCATCGAACAAGGGACGCAAGACGTGGCAGCTCCACAGAACTACCTCGCCGTCATCAAGGTCGTCGGGATCGGCGGTGGCGGTGTCAACGCCGTCAACCGCATGATCGAGGTCGGCCTGCGTGGCGTCGAATTCATCGCGATCAACACCGACGCGCAGGCGCTGCTCATGTCCGACGCCGACGTGAAGCTGGACGTGGGCCGCGAGCTCACGCGCGGCCTCGGCGCCGGCGCCAACCCGGACGTGGGACGCCAGGCGGCCGACGATCACGCGGAGGAGATCGAGGAGGTCCTCAAGGGGGCCGACATGGTCTTCGTGACCGCGGGTGAGGGCGGCGGCACCGGCACCGGTGGCGCACCCGTCGTGGCCCGCATCGCGCGCTCCCTCGGCGCCCTGACCATCGGCGTGGTCACCCGTCCGTTCACCTTCGAGGGCCGCCGCCGCGCCAACTCGGCCGAGTCCGGCATCGACGCGCTGCGCGACGAGGTCGACACGCTCATCGTGATCCCGAACGACCGGCTCCTGTCCATCTCCGATCGCAACGTGTCCATGCTGGACGCGTTCCGCTCGGCGGACCAGGTGCTGCTCTCCGGTGTCCAGGGCATCACCGACCTGATCACCACGCCGGGCCTGATCAACCTTGACTTCGCCGACGTGAAATCCGTGATGCAGGGGGCGGGCTCCGCCCTCATGGGCATCGGCTCCGCCAGGGGCGAGGACCGCGCCGTGCAGGCAGCCGAGCTGGCGATCGCCTCGCCGCTGCTCGAGGCCTCCATCGACGGCGCCCATGGCGTGCTGCTGTCCATCCAGGGCGGCACCGACCTCGGCCTGTTCGAGATCAACGAGGCGGCCCGCCTGGTGCAGGAGGTGGCGCACCCGGAGGCCAACATCATCTTCGGTGCCGTCATCGACGACTCGCTGGGCGACGAGGTGCGCGTGACCGTCATCGCCGCCGGTTTCGACCAGGTGGACATGACCAGCGCCCCGCGCGGCGGTTCTGTGCAGTCCTCCCAGGCGTCCCAGTCGGCCCCGGCCGCGCAGGAGACCCCGGCCCAGTCCGTGCCCGGTACCGTTCCGGTGACGCCCTCGAGCGTCCCGGGCACCGTGCCCGTGGCGGGTGCCGCGGCGGCCTCGGCCGTGCCGCAGCTGCCGGCCAGCCTGGACGACGAGGGCGAGGACGTGGACCTGGCCGAGCCGGACCTGCCGCGCGGCAACGACGACCTGGACGTGCCCGACTTCCTCAAGTGAGCTCCGCCCCGCACGGGGCAAGCAGGAGCGGACATCGAACGGCCCGGGAGGGGGTGCGCCACGTGAGAAGCGTGGAGTTCAGCGCCCATCCCGGGCTGTTCGCCGTCTTCAGCGGCCGCGAGGACGGGGACATGGCCGCGACGGCCTCGCCGGAGGCCGCTGCCGCCGCCCGCACCGCCCTGGCCCGCGCCCAGGGCGCGGACCCCGCCCGGCTGCGCTTCATGCGACAGATCCACTCCGCCGACGTGGCTCCGGTGGGGCCGGAGGCGGGGGCCGGAAGCGACGAGGTACCCACGGCGGACGCCATCGTGGATGCCTCTGGTGAGCTGATCCCCGCCGTGCTCACGGCCGACTGCGTGCCCGTCGTGTTCGCCGCGACGGGTTCCGTGCCCGACGCCGCGGGGCCGGGGCCCGCGCGCACCCTCCTGGCCGCGGCGCACGCCGGCCGCCCCGGTCTGTTGGCCGGCGTCCTGGAGCACACTGTCGCCGCGCTGCGGGAGCGGGGGGCCAGGGACATCGAGGCGTGGATCGGGCCGGCCGTGTGCGGCGCCTGCTACGAGGTGCCGCAGGACATGCAGGACGCGGCCGAGGCGATGGATCCCGGGATCTCCGCCACGACGTCCTGGGGCACCCCCTCGTTGGATCTTCCCCGCTCCGCCGCGGCCAGGCTGCGCCGTGCGGGGGTCAGCGTGCGGGACATCGGCGTGTGTACCCTGCACGGCAGCCACAACTTCAGTTACCGCGGCGGTGACGCCGTGGCGCGCAACGTCTCGCTCGTGCTGCGGCGGGACCCCGACGCGCAGGGCGGGCAGTACATGGAACAGGGGACGGGTTCCCCGGACGGACGAGGAGAGGCATGAGCGAGGTCGGGCGGCAGGAACGCGATCGCGAGCTGGGGGAGAACCTGGCGCGCGTGCATCGGCGCATCGACGCAGCCGTGGAGCAGTCGGGCCGCAGCGATCGCCCCCAGCTCATCGTCGTCACCAAGTTCTTCCCCGCCGAGGACGTCATCGCCCTGACCCGGCTCGGCGTCACCGACGTGGGGGAGAACCGCGAGCAGGAGGCCGGCCCCAAGGCCGAGGCGGCGGCGGAGGCGGGGGAGCACCCGCGCTGGCACTTCATCGGGCAGCTGCAGAGCAACAAGGCGGCCAGGGTGGCGCGCTTCGCCTCCGCCGTGCACTCCGTGGACCGCACCTCGCTCGTGAGCGCGCTCGGGCGCGCCACGCGGCGCCTGGCCGAGGAGGGACAGCCCAGGACCGATCCGCTCGAGTGCTACCTGCAGGTGGACCTGCGCTCAGAGGCGGACCGCGCTGCCGACCCCGGACGCGGGGGAGCGGCTCCTGCCGAGCTGCCCGCCCTCGCGGACGCCGTGGCGCAGCAGGAGGGCCTCGCCCTGCGCGGCGTCATGGCCGTGGCGCCGCTGGGTGAGGACCCGGCCGCCGCCTTCGGGCGCCTCGCAGAGCTCTCGGCGGCCCTGCGGAGGGACCACCCGGACGCGGCGGAGATCTCCGCAGGGATGAGCGGGGACCTCGAGGCCGCCGTGGCCGCGGGCGCGACACGCCTACGCATCGGCTCGGATGTCCTCGGTCCTCGCCCCGGCCTGGGGTAGTTTCGAAGACGCGCGGCCGTGAGTGTCGCGACACGCGAAGCGAAGGAGATCGCCATGGCCGGAGCACTCCGCAAGACCATGATCTATCTCGGGCTGGCCGAGGGCGACGAGCAGTCCCCGGAGCCGAGCACCGCACCGGAGCAGATGCACCGCGAGCGGACCGAGTACCAGGACCACGACCAGCAGGGGAGCCAGCAGCGCCCGGTGCAGCGGGAGACCGCGCCCGCAGCGCCCCGCCTGGCCGAGGTGAGCACCTCCACGCAGGAGGTGGCAGACGAGCCGGTGGCGGAGTTCCGCGCACCGGTGACCCCCATCAAGCGCGCCGCCGCAGCGTCGGAAGAGGACACCCAGTTGCGACAGATCACCACGGTTCACCCGCGCTCCTACTCCGACGCCAAGGCGATCGGTGAGAGCTTCCGGGACGGGATCCCCGTCATCATGAACGTCACGGACATGGGTGAGGCCGAGGCCAAGCGCCTCGTCGACTTCTCCGCCGGGCTGATCTTCGCCCTGCGCGGGAACATCGAGCGCGTGACCAACAAGGTGTTCCTGCTCACCCCGGCCGGCGTCGAGGTGCTCGGTGAGGACCTGGCCGGGCACGAGCCCACCGCCTTCTTCAACCAGAGCTGAGGCCCGGATCCCGCATGGGAGTCATGAATGCAGTGCTCGGGGTCGTGTACCTCGTGCTCAGCGTGGTCCTGCTCCTGCTGATGGCCAGGATCGTGCTGGACTTCATCCGCATGTTCGCGCGGGCCTGGCGCCCCAAGGGCGCCTCGCTCGTGCTGGCCTCCGTGGTCTACGGGGCCACCGACCGGCCGCTGGGCTGGGTGCGGCGGGTCATCCCGCCGCTCAACCTGGGCGGCCTGCGGCTCGATCTCTCCTTCATCGTCCTCTTCTTCGTGGTGAGCATCCTGCAGAACGTGGTGCTGCGGATCGCGCTGTAGACCCCACGCGCCGGGCACGGTGACCACGCTGTGTCCAAAGCGTTATATAGTCGGCTCCGGAAGGACTCGGCGCGGAGTTCCCCGTAGGGGTCCGCCCACAACCCGCTACGATGGCGTCCAGCGACATCGCAGCCCTGTACCCAACTATCGAGGTGACCCGATGGCTCTGACGCCAGATGATGTAGTCAACAAGCGATTCCAGCCGACCAAGTTTCGCGAGGGCTACGACCAGGACGAGGTCGACGACTTCCTCGACGAGGTCGTCGAGGAGCTGCGCCGGCTGACCAAGGAAAACGAGGACCTCAAGGCCCAGCTCGAGGAGTGCCGCTCCGGCAAGGGCGCTTCCTCCTCCGAGGCCGACGCAGAGACCGCCGTCCCGGCCCCGGTCGCCGTGGCCGACAAGTCCGAGCAGAAGCCGGCCGAGCAGGCCAAGGCCACCGAGAAGCCCGCCGAGGCTGCCCCGGCCGCCAAGACCGAGGCCGCTGCCGCCCCGGCCGCTGCCGAGGTCAAGTCCCCGGGGGCCACCCCGGCCGCCGCTGCTGCTGCTCCCGCCGCCGGTGCCGCCGGCTCGGGTTCCGCCGAGAGCGCCGCCGGCGTCCTCGCGATGGCCCAGCGCCTGCACGACGAGTACGTCACCGCCGGTGCCACCCAGCGCGATCAGATCGTGTCCGAGGCGCAGGAGAAGGCCCGCGGGCTGGTCTCCGACGCCGAGGCGGCCGCTGCGAAGACCACGCAGGAGGCCGAGGAGAACAAGCGCAAGACCCTCGCGGACCTGGAGTCCAAGAAGGGCGCGCTGCAGGAGCAGATCGAGAAGCTGCGCGGTTTCGAGCGCGACTACCGCTCGCGTCTGCGCACCTACATCCAGGGTCAGCTCAAGGACCTGGACTCCTCCAAGGCAATCGCCGACGAGCCGGGCCCGGACCAGGCCAAGTAAGCAACGCACGCACGTTCGGCGGCGGCACCGGATCCGGTGCCGCCGCCGTCGTCGTGAAAGACCCCGGGGCCGAAGGCCCCGGGCAGGAGCAGGAGCAGCATGACCCCCACGCAGAACCGGGCCCGGCGGGCCTCCACACCCGCCGTCCTCTTGATCGCGGCCGTGGTCCTGCTGATCGGCTACGCGCTGGACCAGTACACCAAGCACCTGGTGGTGGCCCACCTGCACGAGTACGAGCGGGTCTGGGTGATCCCCGGCCTGCTCAAGTGGTACTACATCCGCAACTCGGGCGCGGCCTTCTCCCTCGGTGAGGGCCACACCTGGATCTTCACCCTCTTCATGTCCGTCGTGGCGGCGGGCGTCATCGTCTTCCTGCTCACCCGCGTGCGCTCCCGGATCTGGGCGCTGGCCCTGGGCGGACTGCTGGCCGGCACCCTCGGCAACCTGACGGACCGCCTCTTCCGCGCCCCGGGCGGCGGGCTGGGCCACGTCGTGGACTTCATCTCCGTGGGCTCCTTCGCCATCTTCAACGTGGCCGATTCCCTCATCGTGTGCTCCGTCATCGGGATCGTGATCCTGCTCTGGCGCGGCGTGCGCGTGGACGGCACCCGCCCTGCGGAAGCGGGGGAGGGCGCGGACACGGAGGTGCCCGACGCCGCTGGGCCGGGTTCCGCCGGTGGTTCCGGTTCCGTCGGCGAGGCAGGTCCCGCCGACGAGCCGGGCCCCGCTCCCGAGCCGGGCCCGCGCGCATGAGCGCCTCCGGTGACGCCGCGCGCGGCACCGGGCCGGACGGCGTCGTGCACCCGATGGACTCACAGCTGGACGTGCCGGGCACGGCAGTGGACGGCCGCGAGCGCCTCGACGTGCTCGTGGCAGCGGCGGCCGACGTCTCCCGCTCCACCGCGGCGGCGTGGATCAAGGCGGGCCGGGTGAGCGTGGACGGCGCCGTGGCCGCGAAGTCGCAGCGTCCCGCCGCCGGTGCGCACATCACGGTGCGGGTCCCCGCGCCGCGCTCGAGTGAGGAGGATTTGGTGCAGGAGCTGCCCGTGCTCTACGAGGACGATCACCTGATCGTGATCGACAAGCCCGTCGGCGTGGCTGCGCACCCCTCCACCGGGTGGGTCGGACCGACCGTCTCCGGTCAGCTGGCCGCGCAGGGTGTGCGGATCGCCACGTCGGGTGCGCCGGAGCGGCAGGGGATCGTCCATCGCCTCGACGTCGGCACGAGCGGCGCCATGGTGGTGGCCAAGAGCGAGCAGGCCTACTCCGGGCTGAAGCGCGCCTTCCACGACCGCACGCCGACCAAGGTCTACCACGCGGTGGTGCAGGGGTTGCCGGATCCGCTCAAGGGCACCATCGACGCGCCGATCGGGCGGCACCCCGGAGCGCGCTGGCGCTTCGCCGTGACTGAGGACGGGCGCAACGCCGTGACCCACTACGAGGTGCTGGAGGCCTTCGGGACAGCCGCGCTCGTCGAGGTGCACCTGGAGACCGGGCGCACGCACCAGATCCGCGTGCACTTCTCCGCGCTGCACCACCCCTTGGTGGGGGACCAGCAGTACGGTGCAGATCCGCGCAGGGCCGCCGAACTGGGCCTGACCAGGCAGTGGTTGCACGCCGCGCGGCTCGGCTTCGAGCACCCCGTCACGGGCGAGCGCATCGAGGTCGAGGCACCCTACCCCCAGGACCTGATCTCCTCCCTCGAGCTGCTGCGCGGCTGAAGCGAGGTGTCGGGGTCACTGACTAGGATGGGTCGGTGCCTGGAAGCCTCGACGACGGATTCGTCCACCTGCATACCCACACCGAGTACTCGATGTTGGACGGCGCCGCGCGCGTGTCCGACCTCTTCGAGGAGGCCGAACGCCTCGGGATGGACTCGATGGCCATCACGGATCACGGGTACCTCTTCGGCGCGTTCGACTTCTGGAAGAAGGCCACGGCAGCCGGCATCCGCCCCATCCTCGGCGTGGAGGCCTATGTCACCCCCGGGACCGCCCGCGGTGACAAGTCCCGCGTGCGCTGGGGAGAGGAGCACCAGCGCAGCGACGACGTCTCCGGCGGTGGCGCGTACACCCACATGACCATGTGGGCGCAGGACAACGAGGGCTGGGCCAACCTGACGAAGGCAGCCTCTGTGGCCTCGCTCGACTCCGTGTTCGGCAAGTGGCCGCGCTTCGACCGGGAGCTGATCTCCCGGCACTCCAAGGGCATCCTCGCCACGACTGGCTGCCCGTCGGGGGAGGTGCAGACCCGCCTGCGGCTCGGGCAGTACGACGAGGCGCGCCGGGCGGCAGGGGAGTACCAGGACATCTTCGGCAAGGAGAACTACTTCTGCGAGCTGATGGACCACGGGCTCTCCATCGAGACCCGGGTCAGGGCGGACCTGCTGCGCCTGGCCAAGGAGCTGGACATCCCGCTCGTGGCCACGAACGACCTGCACTACACGCACCAGCACGACGCCAAGGCGCACGAGGCGCTGCTGGCCATCCAGTCCGGTTCCACGCTGCTGGAGCCCAGCTACGACCAGGGCGGCTCCCGCTTCGCCTTCAGCGGTGACGGCTACTACCTGAAGTCCCCGCGGGAGATGCGTGAGCTCTTCCGCGACCTGCCGGAGGCGTGCGACAACACGCTGGCGATCGCCGAGCGCTGCGGCGTGGACTTCGACATGGCGATCGGCAAGTACATGCCCAAGTTCCCCGTGCCGGAGGGCGAGGACGAGAACTCGTGGCTGATCAAGGAGGTCGACAAGGGGCTGCACTACCGCTACCCGGACGGCATCCCCGAGGCCTCCCGCAAGCAGGCGGACTACGAGCTGGACATCATCACCAAGATGGGCTTTCCCGGCTATTTCCTGGTCGTGGCGGACTTCATCAACTGGTCCAAGGACAACGGCGTGCGCGTGGGCCCCGGCCGCGGTTCCGGTGCAGGCTCCATGGTCGCCTACGCCATGCGAATCACCGACCTTGACCCGCTGGAGCACGGGCTGATCTTCGAGCGCTTCCTGAACCCGGAGCGCGTGTCCATGCCCGACTTCGACGTGGACTTCGATGATCGCCGCCGCGCGGAGACCATCCACTACGTGACCGAGAAGTACGGGGCGGACAAGGTCTCCATGATCGTCACGTACGGTTCCATCAAGACGAAGCAGGCGCTGAAGGACTCCTCGCGCGTGCTCGGGTACCCGTTCTCCATGGGTGAGACGCTCACCAAGACGCTGCCGCCGCCCATCATGGCCAAGGACATCTCGCTCGCGGACATCGAGAACCCCGAGGCCAAGCGCTACGGCGAGGCGGGCGACTTCCGCGAGCTGCTCTCCACGGACCCGGACGCCCGCAAGGTCTTCGACACGGCCCAGGGCCTGGAGGGACTGAAGCGCCAGTGGGGCGTGCACGCGGCCGGCGTGATCATGTCCTCGGACCCCATCATCGACGTGGTGCCGATCATGCGGCGTATCCAGGACGGGCAGGTCATCACGCAGTGGGACTACCCCATCTGCGAATCGCTCGGCCTGATCAAGATGGACTTCCTCGGCCTGCGCAACCTGACGATCATCTCCGACGCGCTGGAGAACATCCGGCTGAACACCGGGGACGAGATCGACCTGGAGCGCCTCGGCGTGGACGACGCGGCGTCCTACCAGCTGCTGGCGCACGGCGACACGCTCGGCGTGTTCCAGCTGGATGGCGGGCCGCTGCGGTCGCTGCTGCGGCTCATGAAGCCCACCAACTTCGAGGACATCTCCGCGACCATCGCGCTGTACCGGCCGGGGCCCATGGGCGCCGATTCCCACACGAACTACGCGCTGCGCAAGAACGGGCTCCAGGAGATCACCCCGATCCACCCGGAGCTGGAGGAGCCGCTCAAGGAGATCCTGGACACCACCTACGGGTTGATCGTGTACCAGGAGCAGGTCATGGCGATCGCCCAGAAGGTGGCCGGGTACTCCCTGGGCCAGGCCGACCTGCTGCGCCGTGCCATGGGCAAGAAGAAGAAGTCGGAGCTGGACAAGCAGTACGCCGGCTTCCACCAGGGCATGGTGGACCGCGGCTACTCCGAGGCCGCCGTGAAGTCCCTCTGGGACATCCTGCTTCCCTTCTCCGACTACGCGTTCAACAAGGCGCACTCGGCCGCCTACGGCCTGGTCTCCTACTGGACCGCCTACTTCAAGGCCCACTACCCGGCCGAGTACATGGCGGCCCTGCTCACCTCGGTGGGCGATGACAAGGACAAGTCCGCGCTGTACCTGAACGAGTGCCGCCGCATGGGCATCCGGGTGCTGCCGCCGGACGTGAACGAGTCCCAGCTGACCTTCACCCCTGTGGGCAAGGACATCCGCTTCGGCATGGGGGCCATCCGCAACGTGGGCTCCAACGCGGTGGACGGCATGGTGGCCGCGCGGGGGGAGAAGGGCCGCTTCGAGTCCTTCGCGGACTTCCTGAACAAGGTCCCGGCCGTGGTGTGCAACAAGCGCACCATCGAGTCGCTCATCAAGGCCGGTGCCTTCGACGAGCTCGGTGCCTCGCGGCGCTCGCTCCTGCGCGTGCACGAGGAGGCCGTGGACCAGGCCGTCTCCCTGAAGCGCAACGAGGCCGCCAACCAGTTCGACCTCTTCTCAGCAGCGGGGGACGACGCCCTCGCGAACGCCCTCGAGGTGGAGGTCCCCGAGCTGCCGGAGTGGGACAAGAAGGACAAGCTGGGCTTCGAGCGCGAGATGCTCGGCCTGTACGTCTCCGACCATCCGCTGGCCGGCCTGGACGACGTGCTCGCCTCGCACGCCGACATGCCGGTGAACCGCGTGGTCGCGGACGAGGGCCCGGCCGACGGCCACTCGGTGACGATCGCCGGGATGATCTCCGGCCTGCAGCGCCGCGTGGCCAAGTCCTCCGGCAACCCGTACGCGCGCTGCGAGATCGAGGACCTCTCCGGCTCCATGGAGGTCATGTTCTTCGGGCAGGTCTACCAGCCCATCGCCACGCTGCTGGCGGAGGACCTGATCGTGGTGGTCAAGGGCCGCGTGCAGCGCCGCGACGACGGCTCCATCACGCTCTCGGCGCAGGAGCTGCGCATCCCCGAGATCGTGGAGGGCTCCGGCGCAGGGCCCGTGGTGCTCTCGCTGCCCACGCACCAGGCCACCGAGCCGGTGGTGCGGCGCCTGGGCGACGTGCTGCGCGCGCACCCGGGGCAGTCCGAGGTGCGGGTGAAGCTGCAGGGGACGCAGAGCGTGCAGATCATGCGGCTCGGGGCCGGGTTCAGGGTCAACCCCAATCCGGCGCTGTTCGGCGATCTGAAGGTGCTCCTGGGCGCTGCCTGCCTCGATGGCTAGTCGCTGCCTGCCTCGGTGGCCGGGCGCTCAGGTGGGGCACCGCGCGGCCCGACGTCGCGTGGTGACGTCGGGCGCCGAAGGTCACCACGCGGCGTCGGGCAGGGGGTGTGGGCGGGGCCGCGCGCACGTCACGGAGGCGGGGGCGCCGCCGGCGCTCACTAGACTGGGGGCGTGAGTTCCCAGAGCACTTCAGGCCCCCTGCTGCGCGTCACCGACCTGAGCGGGTCGGCGCCGGATGATGCCGCCCTGCGTGCCGCGCTGCCGCGGCTGGTGCGGGTGCCCGGCAAGGGGCCGGATGCGGCCGTCGCCGAGATCCTGGCGCAGGTGCGTGAGCACGGTGCCGCCGCCGTGCAGGAGTACGCGGAGCGCTTCGACGGGTCCCGGCCCGCCTCCCTGCGGGTCCCGCGCGAGGCCATGCGCCGCGCGCTGGCGGAACTGGACCCGCGCGTGCGGGTGGCGTTGGAGGCCTCGATCGAGCGGGCGCGCGCCTTCGCCGAGGCGCAGCGGCCGCAGGACGTGACCATGAGCTTCGGGGCGGACGCCTCCGTGACGCTGCGGTGGGTCCCCGTGCAGCGCGTGGGCCTGTACGTCCCGGGCGGCCTGGCCGTGTACCCGTCCTCTGTGGTCATGAACGTGGTCCCGGCCCAGGCGGCCGGCGCGGCGTCCATCGCGCTGACCTCACCGCCGGCCCGTGACGGCTCCGGGCTGCCCCACCCCACGATCCTGGCCGCGGCCGAGCTGCTGGGGATCGAGGAGGTCTACGCGATGGGCGGCGCCCAGGCGATCGCGGCGCTGGCGTACGGCCTCGACGCGGATGCAGCGGCGGGTCTCTCCGAGGCGCTCGCGCCCGTCGACCTCATCACCGGGCCGGGCAACGTCTTCGTGGCCACGGCCAAGGGGCAGCTCAAGGGCGTGGTGGGGATCGACGCGGAGGCCGGTCCCACCGAGATCGCGATCATCGCGGATGCGACGGCCGATCCGGAGCTGGTGGCGGCCGACCTCATCTCCCAGGCGGAGCACGATCCGCAGGCGGCCTCCGTGCTGCTGACCGAGTCCGAATGGCTCGTCGAGGCGGTGCAGGGCGCGCTGGCGCGGCGCGCGGCAACCACCAAGCACGCCGAGCGCGTGCGCGAGGCGCTCACCGGCGTGCAGTCGGGCATCGTCCTGCTGCGTGACCTGGACACCGCGGTGCGTGCGGCCAACCTCTACGCGGCGGAGCACCTGGAGATCCACACGGCGCAGGACGAGGCGATCGCCGAGCGCATCACGGATGCCGGCGCGGTGTTCGTGGGGGCGTCCTCCCCGGTGAGCCTTGGCGACTACTCCGCGGGCTCCAACCACGTGCTGCCCACCCTCGGCACGGCGCGGCACGCCTCCGGCCTGCACACGGCCACCTTCCTGCGCGCCCAGCAGCAGATCCGCTACGGCGCGGCCGGGCTGGCGGCGGTCGCCGACCACGTCCGGGTGCTCTCCGATGCGGAGGACCTCCCGGCCCACGGCGACGCCGTGGATGCCCGCCGGGGCCGCTGAGCGATTGTCCTTGCGGGTGCCACGCCCGTAGTCTTGGGTTCGCCCGCGCAGGCCCCGTAGCGTGCCGGGCACCCACCACGAGTTCAGAGAGGAGTCGAGGAGCACATGTTCTGTCCGTACTGCCGCCACCCCGATTCCCGCGTGGTGGACTCACGCGTCACCGACGACGGCTCGGCCATCCGCCGCCGTCGCCAGTGCAGCAACTGTTCCCGGCGCTTCACCACCCTGGAGACCGCGAGCCTCTCGGTGCTCAAGCGTTCCGGCGTGGCCGAGCCGTTCAGCCGGGCCAAGATCATCTCTGGCGTGCGCAAGGCCTGCCAGGGGCGTCCCGTCTCCGACGACGACCTGGCGATGCTGGCGCAGGAGGTCGAGGAGAGCATCCGCGGCGAGGGCGCAGCCGAGATCGACGCGCACCGCGTCGGCCTGGCGATCCTGGCCCCGCTGCGCCGCCTGGACAAGGTGGCCTACCTGCGCTTCGCGAGCGTCTACCACTCCTTCGAGACGCTGGAGGACTTCGAGGAGGCCATCGCCGCGCTGCGCGAGGAGGACGAGGCGGCCGGCGGGCCGCAGCGCCCGCTCACGGCGCGCTGAGCGTGCGGCTCCGGCCATCTCGCCGAGCCGCTGCGATCGCACCGACCGCCGCGCCGTAGGGCGCGGCCCCACCGCTCCGGCGGCGGCCCGGGAGGGGAAGCCCGGACCGCCGCCGGTTTCCTTTGTCGGGGACGGTGCTGCGCTTGCCTAGTGCTTCTCCGGCTTCTCCGCGGCCTTGGCGTGGGCGCGGGCCTTGCGGCGGGCGTGCTGGGCGGCCCCGACGATGCCTGCATTGTTCTTCAGCTTGGCCGGGACGATCGGCGTGCGCAGATCCAGCAGCGGCAGGAAGTCCTCGCTGCGCTTGGAGATGCCGCCGCCCACGATGAACAGGCTGGGCGTGAAGAGCGCCTCCACGTGGGAGAAGTAGCGCTGCAGCTTCACGCCGTACTCTGCCCAGCTCAGTCCGAGCCGCTCGCGGGCGGAGGCGGAGGCCTCGGACTCCGCGTCGGCGCCGTCCAGCTCCAGGTGGCCCAGCTCCGTGTTGGGGACCAGGCGGCCGTCCACGACCAGGCCGGAGCCGATCCCGGTGCCGAGCGTGATGGTCATGACCACGCCGGGGGCGTCCTTGCCCGCGCCGTGGTGCGCCTCGCCCAGGCCCGCGGCGTCGGCGTCGTTGATCAGGTGCACGGGACGGTTCAGGACCTTCGTGAACAGGGCGTCGGCGTCCGTGCCGATCCAGGACGGGTCCACATTCGCCGCAGAGAGCGTCACGCCGTCCACCACGACGGCCGGGAACGTCACTCCCACCGGGCCCGTGGTCGGCGGGGCGTCGTCGCGCTTGTTCAGTTCGGCCACGACCTCCGCCACTGTGTGGGCCACGGCCTCCGGCGTGGCGGGGCGGGGCGTGGGGATGCGGAAGCGCTCACCGAGCAGCTTGCCGCGCTTCAGGTCCACGATCCCGCCCTTGATGCCGGTCCCGCCGATGTCGACGCCGATGACATAGCGGTCGTCGCGACTGGTGGTCTCTGACATGGCCTGGTGCCTTCTTCCGGACGGAGGGAGTGGCGCCGGCGCTGGAGTGTGCAGGGGGCACGTCTCGCCGACGGCGCCGTCCCCATCGACGAATTGCGCGTGCGCGGCGGTGGGGGATGGGTGACCCTGCCCACGCCGTGCTCACCTGCACAATACCGCCCGGCGTGCTCCCGGCCGCCATCGCCGACGCCATCACGGACGCCGCCGCGGCCCGATCGCGGACACCGTGAGGTCACGGGCGCTGCGTCGCGTCGGCTCCCGTGCGCGGCGGGGCGGGGCTGGGTAGGGTGAGGCAACGGGCCGGGGCCACCGGCGAGGACATCGCGCGGGGAGCCGCGCGGGGGGCGGAAGGAGTAGGCATGAGCGAGACGTTCGACCCGCACGCCGGGGACTACTGGTACAACGTCGAGACCCATCAGGTCGAGGTCGGAGCGCAGTCGGACTGGCAGAAGCTGCTCGGCCCGTACCAGAGCGCCGAGGAGGCCAAGCGTGCACCGGAGCAGGTGGCGCGTAACAACGAGGCGTGGGACAAGGCCGACGAGGACGACTGAGTCCGTGACGCCTGTGAGCGCCGCAACATGTCTGACACACGCGCTGGCCTAGGCTGGCAGCAGGGTGCGCCGGTGTCGGCGCGCCCGCGCGCGTGGCGTGCCGCGCCGTCCGGTGCGCCGTGAGAGAAGAGGGAGGGGTCATGGACCGCCAACAGGAGTTCGTGCTGCGCACCATCGAGGAGCGCGACGTCCGCTTCGTGCGGATGTGGTTCACCGACGTGGTCGGGTCGCTGAAGTCCCTGGCGCTGGCCCCTGCCGAGGTGGAGGGTGCCTTCACCGAGGGCCTCGGCTTCGACGGCTCCTCCATCGAGGGGCTGTCGCGCATCTCCGAATCGGACATGCTGCTGCGTCCGGACCCCTCGACCTTCCAGATCCTGCCCTGGCGCGGTGAGGTGGAGCCCACCTCGCGCATGTTCTGCGACATCCTCACCCCGGACGGCGAGCACTCCTCCGCCGACCCACGCCACGTGCTGCGCAGGCAGCTGAACATCGCCGCCGACATGGGCTTCACCTGCTACACGCACCCGGAGGTGGAGTTCTACCTGCTCAAGGACCAGCAGCTGGACGCCTCGGGCCGCCCGCGCCCCGTTGACCAGGGCGGCTACTTCGACCACGTCCCGGGTGGCGTGGGTCAGGACTTCCGGCGCCAGGCCGTGACCATGCTGGAGGCCGTCGGCATCTCCGTGGAGTTCTCCCACCACGAGAACGGGCCGGGCCAGAACGAGATCGACCTGCGCTACGCGGACGCGTTGACCAGCGCGGACAACCTCATGACCTTCCGCACCGTGGTCAAGGAGGTGGCCCTGCAGCAGGGCATCTACGCCACGTTCATGCCCAAGCCGTTCGCCGACCAGCCCGGATCCGGCATGCACACGCACTTCTCGCTCTTCGAGGGCGACCACAACGCGTTCTTCGAGGCCGGCCAGGAGTTCCAGCTCTCCACCACCGCCCGCCGCTTCATCGCCGGCGTCCTCAAGCACGCCCCGGAGCTGACCCTGGTGACGAACCAGTTCGTGAACTCCTACAAGCGCATGTGGGGCGGGGGAGAGGCACCGAGCCACGTCTCCTGGGGCCACAACAACCGCTCCGCGCTCATCCGCGTCCCGCTGTACAAGCCGGACAAGGGGCAGAGCGCCCGGGTGGAGTACCGCGGGATCGACTCGGCCGCGAACCCGTACCTGGCCTACGCCGTGGTCCTGGCCGCGGGCCTGAAGGGGATTAGGGACGAGTACGAGCTGGGCCCTGCGGCCACGGACGACGTCTGGAGCCTGACCACGGCGGAGCGCAGGGCGCTCGGCCACGACCCGCTGCCCGGCTCGCTGCATGACGCGATCCGCGCCGCGGAGAGTTCCGAGCTGCTCGCATCCGTGCTCGGCGAGCAGGTCTTCGACACGCTGCTGCGCAGCAAGCAGGACGAGTGGGACGAGTACCGCCACGACGTCAGCCCCTTCGAGCTGAACCGGTACCTCGGCGTGCTGTGAGCGAGCCAGCACCCACGCGTCGGCTCCTCGCCGCCGGTCTGCTCGACGTGGACCGTGCGCGGCGCTTCCTGGATGCCCCTGAGCTGTCCGGGCTGGACAGGGAGGCCCTCCTGGACGGCTTGGCCATGGCGGGGGACCCCGACCAGGCCCTGCTGTGCCTGCTGCGCCTCGTGGAGCGCCATCCCGAGCTGGGGGAGCTGGCCCAGGACCGGCAGCGGCACCGCCCGCTCTTCCGCCTGCTGGGGGCCTCCGAGGCGCTCGCCGACTTCCTCTGCTCGCACCCGGAGCACCTCGGCTTGCTGAGACGGGCGCGCTCCGAGGAGTTCGTGGCGGCGGATCCGGCCGAACTGCGCGAGGCGCTGCTCGCGTCCGTCGGAGCCGACCCGTCCGCGACGACGCCGGTGGCCTCCGGCGACGTCGGAGAGGCCACGGATGCCCTGCGCGTGGCCTACCGTGCGGCGCTGACGGACACCGCGCTGCGTGACGTGTGTGCCTCCGATCCGCTCGCCTCCGTGGGCCCCGTGGCCGCCGAACTGGCGGATCTGGCCGCCGCCGCGGTGGATGCCGCCCTGGCCGTGGCCCGCGCCGAGGTCGCGGCAGGTCACCCGGAGCTGGACACCTCTGCGATCCGGCTGGCCGTGATCGGGATGGGCAAGTGCGGCGCCCGCGAGCTGAACTACCTCTCCGACGTGGACGTCATCTACGTGCACGCCGTGGCGGACGGCGCGGAAGCCGCCGTGCAGGACGCTGCCTCGGGGATCGCCGAGGAGCTGGTCAAGCTGACCACGCGCATCATCTCGGCACCTGGCGGCGAGCCGCCGCTGTGGGAACTGGACGCGAACCTGCGCCCGGAGGGCAAGGACGGCGCGCTCTCGCGCACCGTGGACTCCCACGTGGCGTACCTGGAGCGCTGGGCCGCGGACTGGGAGTTCCAGGCGCTGCTGAAGGCGCGGGCCATGGCAGGTGACGCGTCGCTCGGCGCGGCGTACGAGGAGGCCGTGAGGCCCTTCGTCTGGGCCTCGTCCACGCGCTCGGGCTTCGTGGAGTCCGTGCAGCGCATGCGGGCCAGGGTCACGGCCAACATCCCGCCCTCGGAGGTGCCGCGCCAGCTGAAGCTGGGACCGGGCGGCCTGCGGGACGTCGAGTTCACCGTGCAGCTGCTGCAGCTGGTGCACGGCCGGGTGGACCCGGAGGTCAGGGTGCGTGGGACCCTCGCCGCCCTCGAGGTCCTCGCGGCCCAGGCCTACGTCTCCCGCCAGGACGCCAAGGCCTTCGGTGACGACTACCGCGCGCTGCGCGTCATGGAGCACCGCATCCAGCTGGTGCGCATGCGCCGCACCCACCTGATGCCGGCCAAGGACGACGCCGTGCGGGCCCTCGCGCGCGGCATCGCGGCCCCGGGCGCCGTGTCCAAGGCGAGCGCGGAGGAGCTGCTGGCGCGGTGGCGCAAACTCAAGCAGCGCGTGCGCGGACTGCACGAGAAGCTCTTCTTCCGTCCGCTGCTGGCCACGGCCGCCCGCCTGGGGGACGACGACGTACGGCTCACGCCGGAGGCGGCGCAGGCCCGCCTCGCGGCCCTCGGCTACGCCGACCCGCGCCAGGCCATGGTGCACATCTCCGCGCTGACCGCCGGCGTGTCCCGGGCCGCGGCACTGCAGCGCCAGCTGCTGCCGGTGCTGCTCGCCTGGATGGCGGAGGGCGCGGACCCTGACGCCGCGCTGCTCGGCTTCCGGCGGGTCTCGGATGCCCTGGGTGGCTCGCCCACCTTCCTGGCGATGCTGCGGGATTCCCCGGCCGGCGCGGAGCGGCTGTGCCACATCCTGGCGACCTCCCGCATGGTCACCGATCTGCTGGAGGTCTCCCCGGAGTCCACGGCCTGGCTGGGCGGGGATTCCGAACTGCGGCCGTGGCCGTGGGAGCGGCTCTGGACGGAGATCTCCGCCAAGCTGGCGCGGCACGTGGACGACCCGGACGGTGGCATGCGCCTGGTCCGCGTGGCCCGTCGCCGCGAGCAGCTGCGGATCGCGCTCGCGGACGGTTCGTCGCTGCTGGACATCCAGGGGGTCGGTGCGGCCCTCGCCGACGTGGACCGTGCCACCGTGCTGGGGGCCCTGCGCGTGGCGGAACAGCAGGAGCACGCCGAGCACGAGCGCGTCACGCGCCTGCTGGTGGTGGCCATGGGCAGGCAGGGAGGACGCGAGATCGGCTATGGCTCGGATGCGGATGTCATGTACGTGCACGCTCCGCTGCCTGGGGCGGACGCTGCCGAGGCCCACGCGCAGGCCGAGCGCCTCGCCCAGGCCGTGGGCGCGCTGCTCTCCCGTCCGCTCACCCCGGCCGTCCTGGCCGAGCGCAAGCTCGTCATCGATGCGGATCTGCGTCCGGAGGGCAAGCAGGGGCCGCTGGTGCGCACGCTGGAGTCCTACGCCGAGTACTACGAGCGCTGGGCCGAGGTGTGGGAGCGCCAGGCGCTGCTGCGCGCCCTGCCGCTGGCCGGCGCGGACGAGGTGGCGGCCGACTTCCTGGCGCTGATCGACCCGGTGCGCTACGAGCACGGTCTCACGGACGAGGAGCTGCTGCAGATCCGCCGGCTCAAGGCCAGGGTGGAGGGGGAGCGGCTGCCGCGCGGTGCCGACCCCAAGCGTCACCTGAAGCTCGGGCCCGGCGGGCTCTCCGACGTGGAGTGGGTGGTGCAGACCCTGCAGCTGCGCCACGCCAAGGAGTATCCGGGCCTGCGGGTGACGGGGACCCTCGCCGCGCTCGCTGCGGCCCACGAGGTGGGTCTGCTGGCCGCCGAGGACGTAGAGACCCTGCGGCGGGCCTGGTTGCTCGCCAGCGACATCAGGGCAGCCGTGGTGGCCTGCACGGGCCGCTCCAACGATGCCCTGCCCACCAACCGCTCCGAGCTGCGCTCCGTCGCACAGTGGACGGGCTACGGCTCAGACGACGCGGCGGGGCTGGAGGAGGACTGGTTCCGCGCCGCACGGCACGCGCGCGCCGTCTTCGACGACTTCTTCCGTACCAACTCCTGAGGCTGGGTCTCTCCGCTCCGGGAGGCCCGGGGACACGGCCTCAGGGTCGTGCGGCCCACTCGACGCCGTCCAGGGACAGTTCGGCCGTCATGTCCTGCAGGAAGCCGATGACGAGTTCGCGGCCGGCGGGGGAGAGCCTTGCCGCGGCGTAGAAGCGCCTGGCCTGCTGTGCCCCGACCGTCTCCATGGCGGAGCGCCGGGTGGCAGGGGTGATCCGCACCGAGAGTGCCCGCCGGTCCGAGGGGTGGGGGGCCCTGGTGATGTGGCCGGCGCGTTCGAGGCGGTCGAGGAGCTTGGTGATGGAGGCGGTGGAGACGCCGAGGTGTACGGCCAACGCACCGGGGGTGACGAGTTCGCCGCGGTGCTCGCTCACGATGAGGAAGTGCAGGGCGCGCATGTCCGTCCGGTTCAGCTTCATGTAGCTGTTGGCCGCCTCGGAGAGCAGCTCCTCGGCCCGGCGCAGTCCGGCGAGGGCCCCCATCAGCCGTCCGATCTGCCCCACGTCCTCCTCGGAGAGACCCGTGCGATCGATGAGCATCGAGTCCGGGTCGTTCGAGTCGACGTCGAACAGGGGGTCGCTTGATGGCTTGCGGCCCTCGTGGCTGGACATGCCAGCACCCTATCACCGGACATATTTCATGCTAGGTTAGCTTTTTACAAGGTGAGGCGAAGGGGCTGGAACGCATGGCTGCAGGTCGACACAGCAAACAGAGCGTGAGGGGGCGGAGGCTGCTCAGGCTCGTCCTTCCCCTCGTGCTGATCCTCGCGTGGTTGGCGGGTGCGGCCATCGGTGGGCCCTACTTCGGCCGGGTCAGCGAGGTCTCCTCGAACGAGCAGGCGAACTACCTGCCCACCTCGGCGCAGTCCACCCAGGTGCAGCAACGGCTCGGGGCGTTCCAGGGCTCGGATTCCCTCCCCGCCATCGTGGTGTTCACGGCGGGTAGCAGGCTCAGCGACGGCCAGGTGGCCTCCATCGACCGCGCGGTCAGCGGCCTGGACAAGCTGGACGGGGTGTCGGGGGACATCTCCCCGGCCCTGCCGTCCGAGGACGGGCTGGCCATGCAGGCCTTCGTCCCCGTCGCCGCGGACGCCGAGGTCGGCGATGTGGTGGCAGCGATCGACTCGCGGCTGCGCTCTGCACTGCCCGCCGACATCGACGTCCACGTCACCGGGCCGGCCGGCTTCACCGCTGACCTCATCGAGGGCTTCTCGGGGATCGACGGCATCCTGCTCGGCGTCGCCCTGCTCGCCGTCTTCGTCATCCTCGTGGTGGTCTACCGCTCCCTCCTGCTCCCCGTGGTGGTGCTGGCCACGAGCCTCTTCGCGCTGTGCGTGGCGCTGCTGAGCGTGTGGTGGCTCGCGAAGGCCGGCGCCCTGACGCTGAGCGGGCAGACGCAGGGCATCCTGTTCATCCTCGTCATCGGCGCCGCCACCGACTACTCGCTGCTGTACGTCTCCCGGTACCGCGAGGCGCTGCGCCGGGAGCGGGACAGGTGGCGTGCCACGTCCATCGCGCTGAGGGGAGCCCTCGTCCCGATCGTGGCCTCCGGCGGCACCGTGATCGCCGGGTTGCTGTGTCTGCTGCTGAGTCAGCTGAAGTCCAACAGCTCGCTGGGGCCAGTGGCCGCCATCGGGATCGCCTTCGCGATGCTCTCTGCACTCACGCTGCTGCCGTCGCTCCTGCTGCTGTTCGGACGGGCGGCCTTCTGGCCCCGGCGTCCCCGCTACGAACCCGAGGTCGTCGACGCGGAGCACGGCGTGCACACGAGCGGTGTCTGGGCCTGGCTGGGGCGCAGGATCAGGAGCGGGGCCAGGCCGATCTGGCTGATCACGGCCGCCGTGCTGGCGCTCGGCGTCGTGGGCGCAGGGCAGCTGCATGCGGTCGGCGTCCCGCAGTCCGAGCTGGTGCTGGGCAGCTCGCAGGCGAGGGATGGTCAGGAGCTGCTCGGAGAGCACTTCCCTGGCGGCTCCGGCAGCCCCGTCCTGGTGATGGTGCCGGACAGCGCGCTGCAGGCGGGCGCCGACGTGCTCCTGGAACACCACGGCGTCCGCGGGGTGAGCGTGGTGAGCGCCCAGTCGCCCAGCGGCACGGCGGCGATGACCGAGGACGGCGTCCAGCCCCTGCGACGCGGTGCGGACAAGCCAGCGCCGACCACCGTGGACGGTGACGTGATGCTGCAGGGCACCCTCACGGATGCGGCGGACTCGGATGCAGCCGCCGCCACCGTGAAGGATCTGCGCACGCAGCTGGACGCGAAGGTCCCGGGGGCGCTCGTCGGCGGTGTGACGGCGGTGGCCGTGGACACGAACGCCGCCTCCATCCACGACCGCAACGTCATCATCCCGGTGATGCTGCTGGTCATCGCGGTGATCCTGGCGCTGCTGCTGCGTTCGCTCGTGGCACCGTTGCTGCTGATGGCCACCACCGTGCTGTCCTTCGGGACGGCGCTGGGCGTGTCCGGGCTCGTCTTCGATCACCTCCTGGATATCCCACGCGCTGACCCCTCCGTGCCCCTGTACGGCTTCGTGTTCCTGGTGGCGCTCGGGATCGACTACAACATCTTCCTCATGACCCGTGTGCGCGAGGAGGCCCTCGGCCACGGCACGCGGGCGGGGATCCTCCGAGGACTGTCCATCACCGGCGGGGTGATCACCTCGGCTGGGCTCGTGTTGGCCGCGACGTTCGCGGCGCTGGCCGTCATCCCCATCCTGTTCCTGGTCCAGATCGCCTTCATCGTCGCCTTCGGCGTGCTGCTGGACACCTTCGTGGTCCGCTCCCTGCTGGTCCCGGCCCTGTCCTACGACATCGGGCGGCGGATCTGGTGGCCGTCTCGCCTCGCCCGCCGGGAGAACGAAGCGCCCGCCGCCTCGGAGTGAGGCGACGGGCGCTGGGTGCAGCAGCTCGGCGGTGCCGCGTAGCTGCGGTGCTGCCAGGCTGCGGTGCTCAGACCCCGAAGTACAGGGCGAACTCGAGCGGGTTGATGCGCGCGGACAGCGGCACGATCTCCTGCTCGTACTTGTAGGAGATCCAGGCCTCGATGAGGTCCTCGGTGAAGACGTCACCGGCGAGCAGGAACTCGTGGTCCTCGCGCAGGGCCTCCAGTGCCTCCTCCAGCGAGGCGGGGGCCTTCTGGATGTCCTTGGCCTCCTCCGGGGGCAGCTCGTAGAGGTCCTTGTCGATGGGCTCGGCCGGCTCGATGCGGTTGCGGATGCCGTCCAGGCCGGCCATCAGCTGCGCCGCGAAGGCCAGGTACGGGTTGGCCGAGGGATCCGGGGCGCGGAACTCGAGGCGCTTGGCCTTGGGGTTGGAGCCCGTGATCGGGATGCGGATGCCGGCGGAGCGATTGCCCTGCGAGTACACCATGTTCACGGGGGCCTCGAAGCCCTTCACGAGGCGCTTGTAGGAGTTCACCGTCGGGTTGGTGAAGGCCAGGACGGCGGAGGCGTGCTTGAGCAGGCCGCCGATGTACCAGCGGGCCAGGTCGGAGAGGTTGGCGTAGCCCTTCTCGTCGTAGAACAGCGGCTCCGCACCGTTCCACAGCGACTGGTGGCAGTGCATGCCGGAGCCGTTGTCGTCGAAGATCGGCTTGGGCATGAACGTGACCGTCTTGCCCCACTCGTCCGCGGTGTTCTTGACGATGTACTTGAACTTCTGCAGATCGTCGGCCGCGTGGGTGAGCGTGTTGAAGCGGTAGTTGATCTCGGCCTGGCCGGCTGCGCCCACCTCGTGGTGGCTGCGCTCCACCTCCAGGTCCACGGCGTCCAGGTGCAGGCAGATCTCATCGCGCAGGTCGGCCTGCTTGTCGGTGGGAGCCACCGGGAAGTAGCCGCCCTTGACGGGGGTCTTGTTACCGAGGTTGCCGCCCTCCTCCTTGCGGCCCGTGTTCCAGGGCGCCTCGACGGAGTCCACCTTGTAGAAGGCGTGGTGGGAGTTGGTCTCGTAGCGCACGTCGTCGAACACGAAGAACTCGGCCTCGGCGGCGAAGAACGCGGTGTCGGCGATGCCGGTGGAGGCCAGGTAGGCCTCGGCGCGCTCGGCCACGCCGCGCGGGTCGCGGTGGTAGGGCTCGCCCGTGCGCGGGTTGACGATGGAGAAGTTCATCGCCAGGGTCTTCTGCACGCGGAAGGGGTCCACGAACGCGGTGGTCACGTCCGGGATCAGCTGCATGTCGGACTCGGCGATGCCCTGGAAGCCGCGGATGGAGGAGCCGTCGAACAGCTGCCCGTTGACGAAGAAGTCGGCGTCCACGCTCTTGGCTGGCACGTTGAAGTGCTGCTGCACCCCGGGCAGGTCGGTGAAGCGGATGTCGACGAACTTCACGTCCTCGTCGGCGATGAACGTGAGGACTTCCTCGGGGCTGCTGAACACGGTGTTCGCTCCTGATATGAATCGGCGGCGCGGGGAGAGGTCCCCGCCTGCACACCCCACTCTACGAAGAGGGGGTGTCCCGATGGTGACACGAGTGTTTCACCGGTGTAACACGCACCACGTCGATCCCGCGTGATCCCGGGGCTCGGGCGCCGTACGGGAACTAGACTGATCGACATGAACCAGCCCGAACGCCCAGAGCGGATCACGCGCCAGGACGTCGGTTCCTGGCTCGAGGGACCCCCGCAGCTGAACCAGTACGACTACCCGGGGCAGCGGCTCGGCAGGCCCCGCTCCGGTCCGGGCTCCATCGCCCGCTGGGGGCGGCGCATCGTGGCGCTGCTCATCGACTGGCTGATCGCGCTGATCCTCTCCGCCCTCATCTTCCACGCCGACCCGTGGGCCAACCTGAGCATCTTCGTGGTGCTGCAGCTCGTGATGGTCTCGATCTTCGGCCGCTCGATCGGCCACTGGATCCTGGGGATGCAGGTGCAGCGCATGGCCGGGGGACCGGTGAACATCCTGGACGCCCTCGTGCGCACGGTGCTGCTGATCCTCGTGGTGCCGCCCTTCGTGCAGGACCCGGACCAGCGCGGCGTGCATGACCGGGCCCGTGGGCTCATCCTCGTCATGGTCCGCTGACCCCGCGGCCCGGCCCCGTCGGCGCCGGCCCGCCGCGACCTCACCCCGCTGCGAGCGCGCCGCCCTGCGAGGCACCCCGCTGCGAGGTCACCCCGCCGCACGACGCCGTGGGGTGACCTCGCGCGCGAGACGTCACCCCACGCCGTCGCGCACCGGTGTACGACCTCCCTCCGCCCCGCGGGATTCCCCATGTGCCACGCCATTGGCGTGGCACATGGGGAATCTCGCGGTAGGCGAGCACGCGTCGTCGGGCATCGGCACCACCGGCGGGTCATGGGACGCTCTCACGAACGAAGGGCGGGCGAATGGACCCTGGGCCGGGGGAGGACCCACCGTGTGTCCAGCCGCCCGCCGACAACGAGAGCGGCCCGCCTTCCCATGAAAGGGAGGCGGGCCGCTCTCGTTGCGGGCCGTGCGGGTCAGCGCCCGCGCATGGCCTTGCGGTTGGGGCGCATCCGCTGCGGGTCGATCCCCTTGGGGATGGGCGGCTGCGAGAGGCGCAGCGTGGAGAGGCGACGGTCCACCGCGGTGACCTCCTCGCGGGAGATGGCCTTCGGCAGGGCCTTGATGGTGCCCTTGGCCTTCTCAAGGGAGACCTGGTCCTCGTAGCCACCCACGTTCAGGACGGTGACGGGAACGTTCTTCACGGCGCGCGTGATGTCGCGGCGGGCGCCATCGGCCAGGGAGCGGACGCGGCCCGTGGGCCCCTCGGCCACGAGGACCACGCCGGGGCGGCCGATCGCGAGGAAGACGAGGTCCTGGGTGCGCGGGGAGACCGCGATGGGCTCCTCCTTGACCACCCAGCCGCGGCCCAGCGTGGACAGCGCGGCACCTGCGGCGCCCGGACGGCCGGCGATCTGCGAGAACGCGGCCTTCTCGGCGCGGCGGTTCATGTACAGCAGGGCCACGAAGACACCGATGACCAGGCCGAGGATACCTACCGTGATGGGGTTGCCCAGCGGCCAGCCGACGCCCACGCCGATCGCGGCGAGGACCAGCACGATCCCGAGCATGACCCACGGAAGGCGCGGCTCGGCCTTGCGGGTCATGTCGAAGACCTGCTTGACCTGGGACATGCGTCCAGGGCCCTTGTCGGTCTTCTTGTTCTTCTTCGCGTCCTTGGCCGCCTGCTTCTCGGCCTTCTGCTGCTCACGCAGTCGGGCGATCTGCTCCTGGGCGGTGCTGTCGAGTTTCTTGGCCATGGTGACCCGATTCTACCGGAATCAGGCCCTCACGCGCGCCGTGAGCAGGGTGGCCGCCTCCTGCCTGGTGGTGCCGGAGTCCTCGATGTGGCTCAGCTCCTCGGGGATGGTGCGTCCGTGGCTGCGCATGGCGCGCGCCCACAGGCGTCCGGCCCGGTAGGAGGAGCGCACCAGAGGCCCGGCCATGACGCCCAGGTAGCCCATCTCCTCGGCCTCCAGGGAGAGCTCCACGAACTCCTCCGGCCGCACCCAGCGGTCCACCGGAAGGTGCCGCTCGGTGGGGCGCAGGTACTGCGTGAGCGTGATGATGTCGGTGCCGGCGTCCCGCAGGTCCTTGAGGGCCTGCGTG
>Ga0164242_10000482_pt1 | contig 47890 bp, 33 predicted proteins | sample OricomgcompostMG_FD_108783 | JGI IMG/M metagenome (GOLD analysis project Ga0164242, IMG submission 108783) | Miracle-Growth compost microbial communities from Emeryville, California, USA - Original compost - Miracle growth compost (MG) ... | reverse complement strand
TTATACCCATAGAATGCATAATAGATCAGGTACAGAAAACAGGGAAACATGACCCAATACGCGTCGTGCGGGTTAAACTGATCGGCAAAATATCCATAGATCAGGGGCATCACGGCGTTAGCCGTCAATCCCATGATCAAAAAAGCAGAACCCAGTTTGGTATATCGCCCCAGCCCTTTGAGCGCCAATGGCCATATGCCACCCCAGATCAAGGCATTGGGAAAGCCCAACAGCACCACAAACCAGATCGAGATGCTCGCCGTATGACCAAAAAGGGTCACCTCGTTCATGATAAATAAAATCGACAGCGTTAACAGCAGGCCTAATATGCTGCAGATCTGAAGCGCCCTCAGCTGAGAGATGATTTTCGGAATGCATATAATACCCAGGATATAGCTGATGATCATCACCACCATCGTATAAGGCGGAAACACTTTGGCTTCCAACAAGCCGATATGCAGGGAATTGGCATAGCTGATGATCGTATCGATAGAAAGCACCTGGGCGCCAATGTGGAAAAAGATGGCTAGTGCACCGAGTACCAGGTGCGGAAACCGCAGGATAATCGACCTTTTCGATCCTCCGTCTTGCACCTCGTCGCTTTCTCCGTCATTGGAGACTTCGGGAAGCGGCGAATAGCGGATCAACACCCCCAGAATAAATAAGATCACCCCCATGTAGGCATACGGCACGATCACCCTGCGGATCAATTGATCCAAGGCCTGATCCCTGGTGACCTGATCCATGGAAGGCAATTGTTTGAATAACGCTGCATCGGTCACCCTCAGTACGATGGCCGCAAAAAGAAGCGGAGCCACGATGCCGGCAAATTTATTCATGATCCCCATGATGCTGATCCGCTGCAAAGCCCGTTCCCGGGGGCCCAAAATGGTGATATACGGATTGGCTGCCGTCTGCAGCAGGGCCGTTCCTGCTCCCAGCACAAATAATCCCAGAAGAAAGACCAGATAGACCCGCGTCAGGGCCGCCGGAATAAAGATGAAGGACCCCAAGGCGGTGAACCAAAAGCCTATCATGATCCCCCGTCTATAGCCGACCCGGCTTAACAGATAAGAGGCGGGCACCGAGAAAATAAAATAGCTGATATAAAAGGCGAACGTCACTAAATAAGACTCGAAGTTGTTCAGCTCGATCGCTATTCTGAAGTACGGGATCAGGATCGAATTGGTCCAGGAGATAAACCCGAAGATGAAAAACAGAAACCCGATAATGATGATCGGAAAGACCGTAGCCCTGCCTGTTAAACTATTGCCCTGTACGGATACCACTTGCTTTGCCATATGCATTGATTAAGAAATCATGATCGTATTTATCCTTACAACTATATCATTTTTGCAATACCAGATCTCCAAAGGCCTCAGGAGACCGGAAAGGCCATGCACCCACCCAGTCAAAAAATATCCCGCTGTCTCCATTTCCAAAATCAATCCCCAACCTGGTATCTGCCGACGGGGTGATACCGAGCTCCGTCCATGGCACAGCCACTTCTACGGTATAACCCGTGTCTACATCCGTGGAGTCATTGATCGATCCGGATACCTGTACGGTAAATCTTGCGTTTCCGTTCCATGTCGCATCCGACTTGCAGTCTTCGGTCCCCCGGTCATCTTTTGTCGCGCCCAATAAATTGATATGATAGATGATATCCTCAGGGCCCCAACAGGAATCCTTTTTATTATGGGGGTCGATCAGAAATTCTACAATATCATCCCGGGATAAGCCCGGCCCATCCCGGCGGGTGACTTTTGCCCGCAAATCATGATCCCAGACCCTATAGGCGATGTATAGATTTTCCATATCCCAAAGGGTTTTCACCATCACCTGATTATCCGTCCTGCGCGGATCCTGACTACTGAGGGAATCATCGGTAAGGATGATGGGGACAGCCCATTGCCATGCAGGCTCCTGTAATTTTGCATCAATAGCCATGGGCGTACTCACATACAAGCAGGCTAATTGCTTGTAGGATCGAGCAGACTGCGTCTTGGCCGAAGATCCATGTGCGGTCGGGCGGATACAAGCCTGGGCGAATAGGAAAACTACGACCATGCCCGCTAGCAGTACTCCCTTTTTTGAGTGACATTGCATCATCTGAATAACAGAATTGTGGATTGTTAACCTCATCTACTGATTCACTCAATCTAATTTGGAAGCACTGTCTTCATCCACGTAGACGATCGAATCTTTATGTGTTCTAAGAATGGTGGAAGGGTGTTTTTCTTCAATAGGGCTATTGACGGTATGATAAATCGCATCGGCCTTATTCTTCCCCGGGGCTATCGCATAGGGATAGGTGGCTTTAAACAAGGCGGGGACCGTCAAAGTAATGGCATGGGTAGGCACCAGATCCAGGCTCGTAAAACAGTACCGGTCATTGGGGTCCACCTGTTGATTTCTGTTTTTCTCATCCAGGTCCACAATCTTGACCATCTTGGGATCATTGAAGTCGGCCACGTGCGGATCGTTAAAGGCAATATGGGTGTTCTCCCCGATGCCCAGGATCACAATATCGGTGGGATAACGGTTCAGTAACTCGGTATACCGCGCACACTCCTGGTCCAGGTCAGCGGCATTGCCGTTGAGGTAATATATCTCACGGAAGGTGACCGCATCAAAGAGGTTCTCCCGCAGGTAATTGCCAAATAGCTGGGGGGCATCCTCGCTCACCCCTACATATTCATCCATGTGAAAGGCATTGATCCGGTTCCACTCCACGCCCTTGGTCTGCAAGGCGGCCAAAAACTGGTTTTGGGAAGGCGCCGCGGCGAACACTATATTGACATATTCTCTCGTTTTTAACAACTCCGCTATTTTGCCACTGATCTCATCGGCTGCAGCCTCGCCCATTAAGGCCCGGGTCTCATATATCTTCACCGTCAGATCGTCCTTGGTAATTTCTCTCATAATGCTGGTTTTTACTGTTGATTAAACTGTACTTAAGTGATGTCGCTTGGATAAAAAAGTCTATTTTATTGGTCCTGGCTATAAATGACCCTTCCCTGCACGATCGTCTTCTGAATCTGGATGTCCTCATCAAAAATCACGATGTCGGCATCCTTGCCGGGGATCAGGGACCCTTTCTGATCAAAAATGCCCAGGATGGAAGCCGGCGTCTTAGTCGCCATAGAGACCGCATCCAGCAAGGGTATATCGGCCATCTTCACCATGGTCCGTACCAGACGGTCCGTGGTAGCTACACTGCCGGCAAAAGAACTCCGGTCGGGAAGCTTGGCCACGCCATCTTCTATGATCACCTTTAACCCGTCATGAAGGCTTCCCAGGATGCTTTCTCCTTCCGGCATGCCTGCCGCCCGCATCGAGTCGGTGATCAGGGCGATCCTGTCGATCCCTTTGGTTTTGTAGATCAGCTTAAGCAGCGGCGGCGGGCAGTGGATCCCGTCGCAGATCACCTCCACATCCATTCCGTCCATCAGGTATCCGCATTCAATCGTACCGGCATACCGCAACGCATTCTTTCGGGTGACCCCGGCCATGCAGGAATAAAAATGGGTAGCCAGCGTAAAGCCGTTCTCATAGCCGATCAACGCCTCCTCAAAAGTGGCGTTGGTATGGGCCAGAGCCACCAATACGCCCCGGGATTTGAGATACCGCGCAAACTCGATGGCGCCGTCCAGCTCAGGAGCGGCACTCCAACGTTTGATCTCCGAGGAATAATGGGAGAAAATATCCTGATACTCTGCGGGATCCGGGTTGCGGATGTACCGGGGATCCTGCGCTCCCCGCTGCTCCATGGCAAAATAAGGCCCTTCCAGGTGTACCCCCAGAAACTGGGCGCCGGCGGTATTCTCCTCCTTGGCCTGCTTGTAGGTATCCAACGTATGAAACAGCTCCTCCTTGACACTGGTCAGCGTGGTGGGTAACATGGAAGTCGTCCCATGACGGGCATGCGTCTGGGCGATCTTCAAAAACGCTTCCACGGTACCATCCATGAAGTCATGCCCCCCGCCTCCATGGACATGGATATCCATAAAACCCGGAGAAATATAGTTCCCCCCGGCGTCAATCTCCTCGGCGTCCGGTACTTCTATATTCCCTTCCCGGACATTGGTGATCTTACCTTCTGAAACCACCACAGTCCCACCCCGTATCATCCGGTAAGGCGTTAAAATCACTCCGTTAAAAATTTTGATCTTCTTTCCCATTCCAATACATATTTATGTGAACAATAGCTTTACCACTGAGTGGCGCAATGATCCTTAAAGCTATCATTATCTCCCGAATTATTTACCCTTAATTTCATAGGCTCCCACCTGTATGGCAGGAGGGTTGTCATACTTAAGTTGTTCTGTCCTGACATAATCGGTGAAGCTTTTCTCGTCGTTATTCACCGTCCCAAAACTCCATCCTCCCAGCACCATATATTCGAACTTCAGGTCTGGAGTCCGCGGGATCTCAAAGACATGATTACCCCGGTAATTTTTCATGTCATGATATTTCGGGTGATATTTTTTATTCACCACAAGGGCAATCCCCTCCCAACCCACATTCAGCACCGGAGTACCAATGTCCTCATCGGGAATGCGCGCCGGAATATCTTTCCCCATGGAAATGACCATCCCGGGGTCCTGAACAGACTTATATTCCTTCATGATCTTGCGGATCCCCGCACCAAACATCACGTCAGAATTCGGGGGTAAGAACTTCGTAAAACGCACATCTACCTTGCACCAACTTTTATGCGCTATGACGGTATAATATTGCTCATAGGCGTAAGAACCCTGCCCGGAATTCCAATTCGTCGTAGTCACCTTCACGATGCTTCTTAACGGGCCATTGCAAATGATATCAAATGCGTAGCGGGTGTCTTTGATCGGCCCCTGGTCTTTGTAGGGGGAATAAAACGCCCGAACCGGGTTTTCCGGATCACTCGGATCCTCAAACAGGCACATGCCCCCGGCGCCAAAGGTATTGCGCACGGTCATGATGTCGGTGCCCATGCTGTCGGGCATAAAATAGCCCGACCGGTTCGTGGACAGCTCATAATAGGCGGTAAGCATCGGATTGCGCTTCCCATGCAGGTCCAGATCCCCCGGATACCACAACTTCCATCCCATGACCTTGGACTCAAATAAAGGAACGATATGGCGGCCGTAATCCCCCAGCTCGGCAAATACCTCAAACGGATACAGGCCCCGCTCATGGGGATCGACATAAATATAAAACTTGCGGGTCTCCCTGGGCTTAAGATCCGTCAGAAAAAATATCTGGTCCCATACCCCGTCCTGATCCAAATCATCTACCTGGGTTTCAAGCGCATGCCCATGGGTCTCCTTTCCGATGACATATCCCCCCAACTCCCTGAGCTCTGCCTGGGTCGGTTCGGGATTCTCCGGCAGGCCCGGATCAATCACCGCAATGGACCGCACCGGAATGTTCTGTACCGGCAGTGCCGTCCGGTTGATGGCCACGGGCTGATCTTTCAGCTCAATAGACAGCGGGTTGCTTACCGTAACGGCAATTCTATGGGTCGGCACAAAGTCTCCCTGGGTATACCAGCCCTCATCGGACTGTGCCCGGGCACCCAAACCCGCCCAAAACAGACACACAAGCCCCAGTAGCCATGGCTTGGCCATGGCGTGAGCATACCTGCCAGTCAAAAACTGTACCCTGTCCGTGACGATGCCTTTTTCTTCCCTGCGTCGGGCTGCCCTCCTTGTGATATTCATGCCGCCAAAATCCTGGAGGCTGTCTCCATGCGCGTTAATTTCATTAAATGTGCTGTGCATTAGATTCATGTGTACCAAAAATTTTAACATAGTCGAATGGCAGGTAGCCTCTCGCAGGTAGCATTTTTCGGGGTTTTCTCTACTCATTTGATGCGCCGATCACTTCCGTGCCATCAGAGCGCCCAATATTCCCCTGGATGGATCTGCCAGGGCAGCCTATACTGTCTATATACCGGGGACCGCCTGACACAGATGATGATCCACGCGCAGGGCACCGAATCGCTCAAGGGGCAGCCTGCAGGTTACCCCTTGAGCTTAAACAATTTCACGGAATTATGATATAGAATCTTTCTGGCGATTTCCGGGCTGGGCGATATCCGGCGGATCGCCGCTATGATCATCGCCCCCGCACACTGCGGACCATGTCCGTCCAGATCCGTACAATCACTGCCGAAAAGAAGCTTGTCCTGGTGCCTTTCAATAAAGCCGCGCATATAGTCTTCATCCCGGGTCAGGGCATTTAACCCCGACGGCGCAGAAAAGTCCCCATACAGATTCGGATAATCGCTCAGCAAGCGGTCTGTCAACCCTCCCGGAGCTATCCCGCCGGTAGGATACATCACATTGGGGTCCTTAAAATTACCATCCACATAGCCCCACCAGGTCTGGGAATGGGCGATAAAATTTACCCTGGGATATTTTTCCAACATCTTGTGAAAACGCTCGAAACCCCGGTTATACATATTGTGCAACCAATGCTGATGTACCGGGACATCATACTCCTGAGCCAGCTCATAGATCCGCTGCATGGCCGGGCTGTCACAGTCCAGGCCAAATTTCAGCTCCCCGATAATCGGCGCCCCAAGCTTCAGGTATTTCTCAATCTCGGCAATCGCATTGGGGGAATCGGGTACCTCATTTGCCCCGAACAGAAATTCACCGGGAAATTGACTCGCCAGTTTATAACAGGACTCATTGGGATAAGCATCCGCCTGGAGTCCGTTGCCCACCCCGTAATAAGTCGACCCATATTCCATGGGATGCCCCGATGGCAATAATATCGTCGTGGTGACCCCCATATTCCGTTGATGGGTAATTAACTGGTTGTCCGTCCTGCCTAAGTAATGGGTATGCTGATGAAAATCTACAATCGGTTCGGCTTCCGGCTTATCGGCATGATCTTGCTGAGCCACCGAAGATAATGCACCGGATCCCACCACAAGCCCAAGGCCACTCAAAGAATTCTTTTTGATAAAATCTCGTCTGGAGACATCACTCATGACATGCGCTTAATTAGTTGGTTTAGGAAATAAATTCAATGGCTTGGCATCCCACCACACCCGGGTGTAATTCACATCATCCCCGTTCAGCAGTTTCCTGGCATCTTCGACCGCCTGTTCATTGTTAGCCACTTCGGATTCCGTGAACTTCAACCTTCTCATCATTCCGTATATATTTATATTGGGATTTAACGAATTGATCAGGGCATAGCCCTTCGGATACCCGGTTCTCCTCCGTTCGGCCCACGCTTCCCAACCATCCGGATAGAGAGCCAGCCATTTTTGGGTAATAATCTGCTCGAGTTGATTTTCGAAGCTGCCGCTCGCATCATACTTCACCGGGATATTGGTCATGGGCGGGGAATTCCATTTATCATTTAAGGCGATAGGCATGTTTGTACTTTCAATGTACTGATTTATTTCGGCATCTGAGGCATCCACCCGGTCTTCCTTCAAAGAAGCGGTGATTCCTTCATTGTACAGATCCATAGCTGTACCATTCATGTTCCAGCCTCGCAACGCCCCTTCCGCCCTTAAAAAATACACTTCAGCGGCACACATTACTCTATTGGGAGGGTTGGGGCCGCCCATATAGTAAGGCATCCACCGCAGGCTCACAAAAGAGCTGTTCACCGTCAGGGAGGAAGGCCGGTCCGCCGTGGTCAGCCCATTTCTTACGCCGATATATCCACCGCCGCCCCTGGCCTCGGCAAAATATACACTTAGCCTCGGGTCATTGTATCCCACCAGCACACTTTCCATCGATGCACTCATGGCGAATTCATAATGGTAGGTAATTGACGATAAGTTATTCACATTATTGGTGGTACTCAAAACCCCTGCATTCTCTGAATTATCCAACATCACGCCATCTTGTACCGCCTTTTCCGCCTGCGCCTTGGCCAGCGCAGGATCCACATAAGCCACACGCATGGCCAACCTAAGCCTTAACGAATTGGCAAACGTCAGCCATTTGTCTGCATCCCCGTTGTAGATCAGATCATTGGAACCAAAGGCATTCTCTCCGGGATGTTGTTTAAGCACCGCAGTAGCGGAATCTAACACGTTAAAAAAGTCGTGGTATATATCCTCTTGGGCATCATAGGCCACACTTGTCTTACCATTGCCGAAGTTGGAGTAAATAATGGGTCCCCAATAATCGGTCATGCGATGATAGATCTCCACTCTCCATATGCTGGCGATCGCATAGGCAACCGGCATATCATGTGCCCTGGTATAATTGCGGACAAAAAACAGCTGTGGGGCGGCTGAAGAATAGAAATACTGAAAAGCAAAATCTGACCATTGCCCCACTTCAAAAAATTCATCCGATTGAAAACTCGGCTGGGTGGTGGCAAAATATTGTGCGTAAATATCGGCGAATAAATTTTGGGCCCGCTGGAATGACGGGGTGGGCGACAAACCTGCGTACTCGGATTCTGCAAACGCTTGCCCCACCAGATTGGAGGAGATATTGTCTGCAGAAAGATTATCTTTGGACGTATTAATATCCGTATACTTTTTGGTACAACCGGAAAGAACAGCACCCACGAGTAGTAAACAAATACTCAAACCGGCCAGTGTATGGTAACAATTCCTATATTTCGTATTCATGGTAAATCAAAGTTTAAAAGGAGCGCTCATTAATAATTAAGTTCTACTTCAAATCAACCTTAATGTTGATACCAAAAGATCTTACGGAAGGCGGGGTGAAAGACTGGAAACCTTCGTCTATCGTACCCGTTCCGGTAAGCACATCCGGATCTACATAGGGTGAAGCCCGGTAGAAAAAGAATAGATTTCTACCCACCAATGAAATATTCACATTAGTTATATGAGAAGAACTTCCAAACACGGAATTCGGAATGGTGTAACCAATAGATAACTCTCTTAGTCTTGTGTTCGTCAAATCATCCACGAAGGCTTCTCCCACAGGTGAATTTCTGCCTCCTATTAAGGTCCACAACTGCTCGGCATTCACTTCTACGTTATTGGGATGACCATCCTCCAGAACTGCCTGGTAATTAGGAAAGATATTTTGGCCAAATACCAGTCCGCCCTCCCTTCCTTGAAGCGTTCGCTTGGTAAAGCCATTTCCGTCCAGAATCGCGCGGGTCATGGAGACGCTTGTACCCCCATGCCTGTGATCAATTAACAGGTTTAGATTGAAATTTTTATAGGAAAAATCACTGGAAATGCTTCCTATCCAGTCGGGTTTAAAATTCGCCACGGGTACTGTTCTGCCACTGGTCGTTTCGGGTATTCCATTGTCATTGACGATCACCCTTCCCTGATCATCCCTGAGAAATCCGCGGGAAAATACTTCTCCGAACGGCTTTCCCTGTTCTACGACATACTCGCGGACATAAGAGTCAGAACCCACGACTATTCTGGGGCGCTCATCCGATATTTCTTTGACTAAACTCTTGTAGGTAGAAAAATTCACATTCACATCCCATCTCACATTAGTGGTTCTGACAGGCGTACTGGTCAACAGGATTTCGAGTCCTTCATTCTGCACATCGCCTCCGTTGGTATAGAACTGGCTCGCTCCTGATCCGACCGGAAGGGCTATGGTGAACAGCTGATTGAACGTATTGGTCTTATATAAGGTAACGCCCAAACCCAAACGCTCGTCCCAAAGCCCCAAATCCACGCCTCCCTCATAGGACACGGTTTTTTCCGGCTCCAGCTCTTTGTTGGGAAGCGTGCTGCTCAGCTGCAAGAATCCGTTGTTCCCCCCGGCGCTAAAGTTCGCCGTCCTGGTAAGCATATAAGGCTGGGTGGCGTTACCCACATTCGCATAAGAAAACCTCAGTTTTAAGTGGGAAATCTTTTGTGGAAAATTAGGGATCAGATCGGAGATAATGGCGGACAGTCCGGCCGAAGGATAAAAAAAGGACCAGCTATCGGGCGGCAAGGTAGAACTCCAGTCGTTGCGGCCTGCTACATTAAGAAAGATAGCGTCTTTCCAGCTAAAAGTGCCGAAGGCATAAAGTGATTGTACTTCGGTACTGCTGCCATGGCTATAGCCTGCCGTGGGAAGGAGCGTGTTGGCAATCGAAAAAAAGTTGGGAATCAGCATCTGGCTTCCCGTACTGGTAGACAAACCATCATTGTTGGCCTTCCTAATACTTCCGCCCAAATTAGCATCTACGTGCCAGTCTTTGGAAAGATCTTGTTTATAGTTAAACAAGAAATCACCATATAACATGTTGGAGCTTGACTTTCCGACTTCATATCTACCCACCGGTTGCCGGTACGTTCCATAGAAATATTTCACATCACTTGTGCTGTTGATCCGGTCAAAAGATCCGCGAACCATCAGATTAAACAAGTCTGAAAATGTATAGGTCAGGGATGTCATCCCAATGATCCTTTCCTCCCCATTGTCCCTTGGATTACGATATATGGCCCAATAGGGGTTGGAGCCCACTGTCGTGGAAGGATACCAGTAATTTTGGGTAGGAACGCCCTCTGCATTGATGTATTCGAAATTCTTGGCATCTACCGTCCGTATGTTAGGCGGCAAGTTGTAAATCTGGCGGTAAGGGTTAAAACTGGATTCTCCGGTGGAAATCTGATTGTGGATATCTTGCTTGATGTAGTTCAGTTTCGCATCCAAGCGCAGGGAACCATTAAAAAGATTATCATTCACCCTTATGGTGAAGTTATGCCGCTTCAAAGTGTTCTCAGGCACGATCCCCTCTCCATAGGTATAGGTATACCCTACAACTGTCCGGGCATTCTTCTCTCCAAAACTGGCAAATACGTTGCTCGATGAATTCAGCCCCGTTTGTAAGATGTCTTCTCTGTTTGAGGTTTGCGGATCGAACGCATATTGGTTGCCCGCGTCCTTGGGGTCTAATGACCAGGTGTCCACCATCTGTCCCTCCATCTTCGGCCCCCATGCCAGTTCAGAACTTCCAATATACTGGCCGGCTGACCCCTGTCCATATGCATACTGAAACGGAATGGAAAGAATGGGTGTCCGCACCGTTAGATTGGTGCTCACACTTACCCTGGGCTGCCCGCCTACCCCTGTTTTCGTCTCTATGATGACTGCGCCGTTTTGACCCCGGCTGCCATACAGCGCAGCGGCGCTGGCGCCTTTCAACACCGTGATTGAAGCGATATCATCCGGACTGATCAGCGATAAATCCCCGAGTATCGGAACCCCATCGACCACATAGAGCGGTTCACTGCTCCCGGAAATCGACCGGTTTCCCCTGAGGACCACACGAACGCTGGCTCCAAGGCCGGTTCCGGCGGTATTTATGGCCATTCCAGGCACCTTTCCCTTCAACGTATTCAAGACATTATCGGATCTGTTTTTAGTGATATCCTCGACGTTTACACTTTGTGCGCTGTAAGTCAATGCCCTGGCCTCCTGCTTGACACCGAGGGCAGTGACCACCAATTGATTTAAAGCAGTCGTCGCCGATTGCAAGGTGACATTGATTTCATTGCGTCCGTTTACCGGTACTTCTTTACTCATATAGCCGACATAAGACACAACCAACACGGCATCATCGGGAACCGTGATCGAGTAATTTCCGCTGCCATCGGTAACGGTGCCCGCGGTGCCCGATTTTGCTTTAATGGTCACACCAATCAGGGGATTGTCCAGGCTGTCGGTTACTTTTCCGGTTACCTGGATCGGAGCAATCAACGGACTTGGGGTGCGATCCTGTTCCCCCTTCTTTCTGACAATAATCGCCTTATCCCTAAGGCTATAGGTAAGCGGCTGATCCTTAAAACATATCTTTAACACTCCGATCAAAGAGGCATTGTCCACATCAATACTTACCTTTTTAGCCTCCCTCAGCATATCTTTCGTACACACGAACTGATACCCTGCCTGCTCGTAAATGGTTTCAAATATCTTTTCAATAGAAGTATTGCTTTTATGCAGCGTGATTCTCTGCGCAAAGCTCTCTGCTCTTAATTGCAGGCAGGTAACGGTTAAAAGCATGATCGCAAGCTTCATAACCAGTAAGTTTTTTTTGTTAAGGCACCTTTTCCTTGCTGCCTGGTGAAGAGAAGGGCGTAAGCATAAAACACCGTTATAAAACTTAAATTTCATAACTTGCAATGTTTGGATTTTAAAATGGATTGATTTTCTTTGAAAGGAACATTATTCCGATTGATCCAAACGATCCCCGTCAATCGTGGGAGCCCGGAAGCGTGGCCGCGCTTCCGGTTTTTTATTGAATCATCGTAAATAACTGATTAAGTAGAGTCGTTGTATGGCATCATAAATACTTTACCCTTAAAAGTTCGCGCTACAGCTTTCCCATCCGCATCTGCGCTTTCGCATCAGCCCGCTCGGCCTCAATAGCCAATATCCCCGCCATTCCTCCAGGCTATAGGAGAACATGTATTATTTCGGTATGCTTTAAAAAAAACTGACTTTCTTGCACTAAGACTCGATCGCAATAGGGGCTTAATACTAATACAATTCTCAAAAGGTGAAAGGACTACTGGCATTAAAAAAATTTAGTTCGAAGCGGCAAATCGCGCATAAATTCTTTTTAAGGCAGTAGGCTGTAGCTGCCAAGGGAGGCACGTTTCTTCGCTACTGCCATCGGCTTTTGCTGGCCGTACAGACAATTACCCGTTAGCAATCGAACAATCAGGGAGCACTCAGATGGCATACAAAAATAGCCTTTTCGGTTAGCTTCCTTCTGCTTTTTAGGCGGAAGATCGCCCGATGGAATACAGGGCTGAAGGTCTGGTCCGCGGGCTCAAAAAATCCTGGCACGCGGTGGTCTGTCTTTAAATAAAGACAGGAAGGTATGGAAAATCGGAACCGGGCAAGGCCTTTAATGGAACACCATCTAAATGGGAGGTTCGGCAATATTTTTTATGGCACCAAAGGGTCCCCGCAAAAAAATTCAACCCGGAAGGCATTCGCCGAAGGCGAGCAGATTGCTTTGCCGGTTCACAGACGCCCGCGCTAAAAAGGCAGACCCGCCATAACATTCTCCGGCTGACCGCATTCCTTGCCATAAAATCTATGGCCTAGCCGTCCCACCCGCATCAGCGTGGTTTACCACTACCACCTTGCTCATTTTGGGTGTGATAAAATGGATTATTATCCAGGCGACAAGAAAAGAGCTGGCGCAAATCAAAAATATAATGTTATACCCACTCTCGATATTGCCTGCACTTTTATAATAATCCAGTATGTACCCTATAAATAGGGGAAACAATACACTTCCTACGGCACCTGCCATTCCCCCGAGGCCTACCACTGAACTCACGGCACTATTAGGAAACATATCGGGAACAATGGAGTATATATTAGCACTCCAGGCCTGGTTTGCCGCCACAGAGAGCGCAATTAGGCCTACCACCATCCACAAACTGGTCGCATCCCTCGACAGAATTATGGGTATGACACACAGTGCCGCCACCAACAGGGCAAGTTTTCTCGCTCTATATACAGGCCACCCCTTCTTTATCAACCATGACGAAAGGTAGCCGCCCCCGAAACTCCCCACCATGGTAGCCGAATACACGATAATTAAAGGCCAACTCGGCTTTGTGAGATCCAGCTTAAATACACTGTGAAAATATGAGGGAAGCCAGAATAAGAAAAAAAACCAGATGGGATCCGATAAAAATTTACCCACCATAAATGCCCAGGTTTGCCTTAGCGTGAAAAGTTTCCCCCAGCCAATCCTGCCGGTATGTGCACCTGCATCAGTGGCGTCGCTGCCGTCCTCGGTATTATCCCTGGTGATGTGATCCAATTCCCGTTTACTCAGGCGATTTTGTTTGGAGGGGATGTCATAAAAAATACGCCAAAAAATCAACCATATAAATCCCAGGCTCCCCGTTATAATAAAAGCCATTTGCCAACCATATAATCCTAAAATAAACGGAACTAAAATGGGGCCCACCGCGGCTCCTACATTGGACCCAGAATCCAGGGCTCCTATAGCAAGCGCTCGTTCCTTCTTAGGAAACCATTCTCCCGCTGCTTTAATTCCTCCAGGATAATTTCCCGACTCCCCCAACCCAAGCAAGGATCTAACCCCTATAAAACCCAGTGTGCTGGTCACCAATGCGTGCAGCATGGCCGCGACGCTCCACACAGATACTGAAATGGTATAGCCAAGTTTTGTCCCAATTCGATCAATCACTCGGCCATATAGCAGCATCCCCACGGCATAGCTTGCCGTAAAGGCCATTACTATATAACTATAATCCGTTTCAGTCCAGTCAAATATTTTCTCTAAATCCGGCTTTAACAACCCCAACACCTGCCTGTCTATGTAATTGTTTGTGGTAGCAGCAAACAACAAAAAGCAAATAAACCAGCGATAATTGCCAGTCCTTAGTTTGGGCTTTGGCATATAAGAATTTTGTAAAAGCTAAGCAGCATCTCCCTGGAAAAATAAGATTATTTCTTTTAGATTCATAATATTCTATTTTGATCAGGTGGGCTGTTCAAATGCTTTTTGAATGGGATGAATACCACGATGTCTCTCTATAAATATTGAGTTCTCCAGACTTGTTACCGGATCAATTTAAAGGGCTACAAAGCCATACAGTCCTTAAAGGGTGGCTATTGCGGACCATAGAGATAAGAACTCCTTGAATTCAAACTCATGATGCAAAGAAAGGAGACTGCATCAAAGCAGGGTTGAAGATCGAAAGCCCTATTGTTCTATCACACGCTTTGCGGGACAACGGCAAAAGGTTGCAATTCTCATGACCCAAGATCCTTCCTATGGCAATCCAATCATCTTAGTTATGATAGAACTCGTAATTTTCCTTGGTGATGATGTCAATAGGCATAAAATGGATGTTTTCGACGGCTTCACCCAGCACAAGGTGCTGGTATAGGGCCATGATCCCCAGATAGCCCTGTTGTTCGGGTTTATGACAGATCAGTATGTCGATGATCCCTTCTTTGAGATATTCTATATTCTCATGAATAAAATCATACCCGATCAGAAAAACCCGGTTGTTTTTTATTTTTTCGAGGTAACGGGCTACCCCAGACACCCTTGAATTAGTCACGAACACGCCCCGGATATCCGGATGACTCCGAAAGACTTCTTTCAGCGCCTTTTCGACGGACCCATAATCGGTGAGTCGCACATCCGTTTTGATAATATTGTGGTATAGATTGTGGTATTTGAAATAGGCCCGGAATCCTTCTTCGATTCCCATTATCTGGTTGTGATTATCTACCTCTGGCGCTATGTTGACTATCAAAATATCGCTTTCTGTCTTCAACGTAAAATTCATCAGTTGCGCGCCCAGGTATCCGCTTCGGAAAAGATGGGGACCGATATAACAAAGCCCTTCTTCGTGCGGAATATTTGAATCGATCAGGACATAAGGGATTTTTTTGCTTCGGCAAACGCCGATGAAGTGCCTCGCCTCGTCAATAAAGGAAGGCGCCAACAAGATGCCATCTACAGTACTCTCCAGGATTTTGCGTGTCTGATCTTCGAAGGATTTTCTGTTATCCAAATCAAAAAAATACAGGGCTATTTTCACCCCATATTCTTTGACCGTTTCTTCCGCCCGCTTAATTCCATTTAACGGGGCCTGCCAAAAATCCGTTTCGGCGGAAACAGCCGGGATAAGTACCGCCAGATGGAAGACCTTTCGCGATGCCAGGCGGCTGGCAATAATATTGGGCTTATAATTCAATTCCTTGATGATCCGCTCGATCCGTCTTTTGGTGGAGGGAGATACGCCCGGGCGATTATGCAGCACCCTATCCACCGTGGCAATGGAGACATTGGCCCGCCTCGCAATTTCTTTTACACCGTGATATGCGGCTTTCTTGGGGAGAGTCTTGGAAGTATTGTTTTTACTCATCTTTCAGTTGCTAAAAAAGGCATGCTACACCCGGCAGGGGGTTCCTATGCAAATAGGGGCTGTTACGTGCGCCACAAAAGTAGCGCTTTTGGCCATATCCAGGCTGTCTTTCAGGCCGAAAGAGGCCCCTGCCGATCTCTTTTGCGCCGGTTACCGGAAGCCTCATTTATACGGGCCTATAGCGGTTAGGGAGACGGGCGGTTACAACCGCCTTATTTTCACCCGTCTAAAGTATACTCTGTCACCATGGTCTGTCAACAGGATATGTCCTTCCGGCAAGGTACCATACCCTTCCAGGCTTTTGAATTTGGTGGTCGCCTTACGCGCCTCAAACTCACTGCTTCCTCTCTCATAACTGAGTACCTTTCGGCCATTCAGCCAGTGCTCGACATGGGTGCCCCGGGCGATGATCTTCATGTGATTCCATTTCCCCGCGCGCAACAGTTTCTTATGGACAGGCGCATAGAGCAGATAACAGGAACCAGTAGAGGCGATATCATGCGCGTGATGCTTCACAGCGGGGTGATTATAATCATCGATGATCTGGTACTCCGGACCGTTCACCACTGTTTTCCCGGTTTGGGTGTCCTTCAATGTACCCACAAAGTATTTGACACCGCTATTCGCTCCTTTGGTCAGTTTAAAATCCAGGGTCAGTTCGAAGTTACCGAATGTCTCCCGGGTGACAATATCCCCTGCCCCCTTCCTGGCCAAAAACAACGTTCCGTTTTCAATGGCCCATCCTCCTTCGGGGAAGTCCTGCCCATTTTTACTCCGCCACGGATTGGGGTGCTTGCCGTCGAATAAGATTTCCCAGGATCCTTTCCGTGCGGGAATTGAGTCCGAAAGGAGGAGGGGGGGAAGTGCCCCCGCATGGGCCTGCAAGCCCATGAAAACAAGACCTACCAGGATCCATTGTCGTGCCATCATGTATTAATTTTTAACCGGCATTACTTTTAGCCACATACTGGGTACAATACCCTGTGGCACATACGGGGCCGGCGAACAACAAACACTTGCCGATGCCCCCTTCGCGCTCCGCAGGCACATACAAACTGCAGTTGCCGCAGTGGCTGCCCGGCACCGTGGAGTTCTGGACATAGCCCAACTGCTTCCGCTTGGCGATCTCGTCCTCGCTTACGCCCGACAGGTCATCGCAGGAGGCCGGCCCCGAGTTCGCCCCCGAGCTTTTGTCTCCCCCGTGACAACCGCTCCACAATACTGCACCTCCCATCACCGCCATCACGGGCCCCAGGCACCGGTAAATAAATTTTCGTCTTGAATACGCCTTTTGTTCCATAATCCAAGGTCCATTATAAATGAGAAAATAACTGCTTCATTTGTTGCACCTTCTGTTTGATGTCCTGGCTCGAATCACCTCGGATGCGTGCCAATGGGGACTTCAGTGCGGTGTCCGCTTTCTGTGCTCCGTTGCTTAACCCTTCCAGGCAGGCGGACTGCCAGGCTTTATGAGCGTTCATCGGAGAAGCCAGCACCAGGTCCAGAAGGGAAGCCACTTCTTGGGGTTGATTCCGGGCTCCGATCACATAGGCGGCCTGCTGCAGGAAAGTGGGTTTCCAGGATGCCGTTTGCGCGAAGAATGACCCTTGAGCGGCCAAGTCCTTAAGCAGGGGAAGCGGCAGGGTGCTGTCCGCGCTTAAGACAGCCGCCCTGAACCAGGCATTGTCGCCATGGGACCGGATCACCTCAGCCAGCACTGAAGTGACCCCCGGCGCTTTAAACTGCCCGAGGCTCAGCGTCGCCTGAAAGGCCACGCGCACGGAAGAATCCTTCACCAGCTTTTCCAGTTGCGTCAGACAGTCCGGATATCTTTCACACAGCATAGCTGCATTCTCCCGGATTTCCGGCGCGGAATCCTGCATCGCCTGGCGTACCAGCCGGGCATCCAGAGCATCCAAGCCGTCCAGCACATACAGCGCCTGCATCCGGACCCTCGGATCGTCGCTTTGTGCAAACAGGGCTTTTACCGCAGGAATGATCGTCTTATCCTGGCGTTCGATCAGCAGCTTATGGGCATGCAGGCGCCACCAGCGATTGGGATGAGCCAGCAACTTCACCAGCTCGGCAGACGACTGGTCCGCCAGATGGACCACAGGGGCTTGGTATGTCCCGGCCTGATCCGGCACAATGCGATAAATGCGGCCGTAATGGCTTCCTGCGCTAAAGTCCATGTCGGCCTTCAGGTCATCGGGTATGGATACCGGTGTTTCAATATGCTGGCGGTACATGTCCACCACATAGAGATAGCCGTCCGGCCCTACGGCAAAACTGGTGGGTCGGAACCAGCTGTCTGTGGCCGCCAGAAACTCCTGCCGGGTCTCCGCATTTCCCCGCCTGGCCGTATAATAAGGATCCTTGCCCGCAGCGGGCACCAATACATCGCGGTGAACCAGATTTCCCGATACATCCCCGGTAAAAATACTGCCATAATAGGCCGGAGGGAAACCGTCTCCACCATAAAATGTGCCTCCCGATGCGCCGGTAAAATGGCCTTTGGCGTATTCGGTCGGGGGCAGGTGACGCGCTTCAAAGGCTTTATTGCGCCTTTCGGTCCTCACTTGGCGCCAGTAAGGGGCGGGGGTCAGTTGAAACATGATCGGATCATGATCCGAAATATTGGTGATGGCCGCAAGGGCAGACACAGGAAGATAAGGATTGCGGTGCAGGTAACGCCACGGGATCACGACCTGCTGAATGTGCAGGCTATTTTTGGTGAAGAACCGGTGTCCCCAATCATCCACGGCCTGTCCGAACTGCCCGGGACCGGTCGTCCGTTCAAAGGCATCCCGGTCCATACGGAACCTGAAATCGGCTCCTGCCATGGATAATTTGGGGGCATTGGGCGTCCGGTGAGACGACACCTCGCCGGGCTCCCCATCGTTATTGGCATAGATCCAGTTATCCACACTGAACCGAAGACCGGTGATCTGTGCTTCATCATTATCGGCAAAAAATCCCGAATAAAGTACTTCCCGAACGTCCGCTTTGTCGTCGCCTGTCGTATCCTTGAGATATAAAATATCGGGGGCCGCCGTAGCGATCAGACCGCCTTTCCACGGCAAGACTGTCGTGGCTTCCTTCAACCCGTCGGCAAAAACGACGGAGGTATCGGCCCGGCCATCCTGATCGCGATCTTTTAATACCACAATGCGCCCCCTGCCTTTCTGATCTTCCGGCATATTGGCGTCTGCCATTTCCACCACGTACGCCTGGCCGTGCTCATCAAATACCATCGATACCGGATCGGCCACCAACGGCTCAGCCGCATAGAGCGCTGCGCGGAAGCTATCGGCGAAATGAAAGGTCCCGATCGATTGTTCGGGAGTAAGCGGACCGGGGTAATGGGGCTTGCGGCTGCAGGCCGTGCCCAAAGCGATGCATGCGCCGGCTATCATGAGTTTCCTCCAGGACATAGTGGGTTTTTTTTCCATGGGACGTATATTAAACCGTTGTCGAAGGCCATAGACGATCCGGGAATCGCTGGCTGTTAAAGCGTTTTGATCCGGATATTACGGAACCTGGCATGCAGTCCCCCTTGTTTGATGCCATCGGCTTGCAGCCCGATAAAGCCCACCGGATCCTGCAACGTATCTATCATGGTGGCTATGGGGATTTCATTGACCCAACTCTCCAGGGTATCTCCATTGAACCGGATGCGATAATGATTCCACTGCCCGTTTTTAAAGGCTGCTTGTTTGTCGGGCTTTCCGTCCAGGTTGATCATCCAGCCGCGCCGGCGGCAATCATAGATCCCGCCGCTCCAGGCTCTTTGAGAAGGATCGACTTCAATCTGATACCCATAGACCTCTCCTTTGTCGTTGAGATGGCTGCGTATTTGCACCCCTGAATTCAAAGGCGAGTCCACTTTAATGTCCAGTTCCAGGACAAAATTGCGGTACTTTTTATCCGTGCAAAGTACACTGTTCGGATTGTGGGTTACCGTAGTGGCTACGATCTGGTGGTCTTCTACGGCAAACTTTGTTTTCCCTTCCAATTGCGTCCAGCCGGAGAGGTCTTTGCCATTGAACAGGGAGACCCAACCGGAATCGGAGACGGTATCCTGTACAGAAGAACCGGTTTGCCCCGAAGATGCCGAGGGGTTTTGGCACGACACGATGGTGAAACAGACGATCACGATCAAACCATACCCGGGAATAAGCCATTTGGTGTGCATATGCTGTGCTTTACGCATTTGATTTCGGTATTAAAGTTTAAGCAGTCTCTTTGCATTTTCATAAAGGAGTTTGCGTTCCACGTTTTTGGAAGAAGCCAACCTGCGCACCACCGCAATGGTTTGAGCGCCGATACAGTCGGAGCCATGTCCCACCGCATCCGCGCAATCGCTTCCGAAAAGGAGCTTATCCTGGTGCCGGGTAAAAAAGTCTTTGGTAAACGCCTCGTCCCGCGTAAAGGCATTCAGGCCGGATCCGGCCGACAGATCACCATACATGTTCTCGTAATCGCTCAAATACCGGTCTGTAATGCCCCCGGGCGTCACCGGTCCTTTGGGATACATGTCCCAGGGATGGTCCTGTTGTCCTTTGTCGATATTTGCCCACCAGGTCTGCGCATGACCAATGAACCGGGTACGGGGATATTTCTCCAACATCTTATGGAAGCGGGGAAAACCGTAATTGTACACCTCATACTTCCAGTGCATCAAAATGGGTACGTCATATTCGGCTGCCAGCTGAAATAATCGCTGCATGCCCTGGGAATCGCAAGCGACGCCGAATTTGACTTCCGCAATCATCTTCGCGCCCAGCTTCAGGTATTTTTCGACCTCTTGGGTGGCATGGGGCAAGTCAGGTACCTCGTTGGCGGCTACCAGATAGCCGCCTTCCCGGGACTGCACAAAATCATAACAGGACTGATTGCCTCCGCAATGCGCCTGCAGCCCGTTGGAAAACCCAAAGTGGGTAGACATCGTATTGACAGGGCTGCCGGCCGGTAACATGACAGTCGTGGTGACCCCCATCGCCTTTTGATGGGCGATCAACTGCCCGTCGGTACGTCCATGGTAAAACAAGTGCTGGTGGATGTCAATGATCGGTTCGTCTTGCCGGGAAGAGGTCCCGGGAAAATCCCCGAGCGGCAAAGCAGAAGCGGCGAGCAACACCCCGCTGTGGGATAAAAACTTCCGCCGTGAAAACTGGTCGTCTGGTTGCATGATTTGGATCGCTTTAAACGTGGTAAAACAAATGACCTGAGCACTCCTAGTTGCCCGAAGCACCCTTCAGTTCTTCCATGGAAAAAGATTGTTCTCTTCCCGGATAGGCCTTCCTGACCTGAGCGATATCTGCAGAATCCACAGGATCCGCCGTGTTATTCCACGACTGGCGGATAAAGCTGACGATCTCTGCCAGCGTCCTGTCCGAGAATTTGTTATTCCCAAAACCCGGCATCTCTCCGGTTACCTGGGGCTTCTTGTACCATTTATGATTGACCTGGACTGGTCCCGATAGTCCGTATAGCACAATGGCGATCAGTGTATGCTTATCGCCGGCCACCCAATCGGAGCCATTCAGAGGAGGCGCCACAAACTCAATCCCGTTCCCGTCTGCTCCGTGGCAGGTCTGACAGGTTCCCGTATACACGGCATAGCCGTCGGGATATTTGTCTTTCAGGGACGCCAGGTTTTTGGCGCGCTCTATTTTGGCCTTATTGGCGATCACCCGGGCAAGATGCTTATGAAACAAGGAATCGCCACGGAAGCGGGTGGTGAATTGGGCTTCTTTATCCTGGATGCCGCTGATTATTGCATCGGCCACGTAGGCATTGTCCGGATATTTTTTCAGTAACTCTCCCCAGAGTTGTTCCGCCGTCTGCGCAGAGACAGGAAACAGCCCATTCACGGCATAGGCCACATAGGGAGCCAGCAGAGAATCCCTTTCGGAAAGAAGCTGACGGACAGCGGGCAGATAGTCTGGATAGGTCTCCTTGTTCCACAGCCCGACCAGGGCCGTCAGGGCCTGCGGGCGAAGCGGCTCACCGGGATGTGAGAGTAAAGCGACGAGGTCGCTCTGTCGCAGAGCATCCAATCCCTGCAAAGTCCAAAGCGCATGAATGCGGGTCACCGGATCGCCCGAGCCGGTGAGGAGCTGCCGGATGGCGGGAATCAGTTGGCGATACTGACGATCGACGATCCTTTCCTGCGCTCTGTCGCGCACCCACCCGTTGTGGCTGCGGAGTAAGGCCACCAGCTGGGCAGGATCATCCGGTATGTTCACCCGATGAAGCGTAGCGTTTTGGGGAAATATTTTATAGATCCGCCCGCAATTCAGAGGCGTATTCAGGCCATGCGTAAGGCTATAGTCCTTCAGATAGTCCGTGATGGACAACGCGTCCTGTATCACACCCCGGTACATATCCACCAGGTATAGTGCGCCGTCGGGGCCATCATACAAACTCACCGGCCGGAAGCGCTTATCGAGGCTTCTGAGAAATTCTTTCCCCTGGTAGGCCTGTTCGCCTGTAATCTTTACGCCCTGCCGGGATAGGATATTCCTTTTGATCAGGTTTGCTGCCGGTTCGCAGACAAACGCATTCCCGGCGTACCCCCCGGGAAAAATCCCTCCGCGATAGACCAGGGGGCCGCAGGCTGCCGTAAAGCTGACCAACCGCTGCGTGCTGTCCAATATACCTTCCCGGTACCCCCGGTTTACGCCGGGAGTAGGTCCGGCCGGATATACCCGATTGTCCTGGATTATTTTCTGGTTGAAGCCCGCTACCCTTTTTTGATAGAGATTACCCCCAGTAACTCCGGGTAAGAAATAATCGCCCAGCAGATTCTGAGAATTGTTGTTGTAGAACAAGTGTCCTTCATTATCCTGGGTGATGCCCCACTGCCCCCGCAGAAAAGTCTTTTGCGTGACCCAGTGTCCGTTTATTTTCCGGTACCGCTTGCTGGAACCAAACCCGGCGCTGTACACCCAGTTATCGATGGAACGCATCAACCCATTGGTCTGTCCTTCGGGATTGTTGCTTACCGTATAAGCCGAGTCTACCAAAGTCCTTTGGCCGGGTCTGTCATGGTCGGTGGTGATATACCACAAGTTGGGAGGAGTGCCTACGAGCACGCCGCCATCCACCAGGCAAATCGCCCGGGGCATCACCAGGGAATCCAGGAATAGTTTGCGGGTATCCATGACCCCGTCCTCATCTTTGTCTTCCAGGATCACCACTTTTCCCAAAGGATATTGCTGGGTGGTGTCTTCTTTGATCGGATGGTAGTCAGACATCTCTACCACCCATATCCGGCCGCTGTCATCAAAAGTCATGCAGACCGGTGTACTGATGAGTGGCTCGGAAGCCACCAGCTTGATCGAGAATCCCTCTTCCAGCTCCATCTTTTTCATCGACTGGTCGGGGGAAAGTACCGGGATGGATTGGTCTGTGCCGTGGTGACAGGATCCGAACCACAAAGGCAGCGTGAAAAGCGCCAGCCCGCATAATCGTGTGCATATTCTCATAGTAGCATTGTCCTTATTAACTCGTCGCATTTGCCTGTAATCGTGTGCCGCATCTTTTGGCTCAGGTGAAGGGATTATTTTTTTAGTGGATTAGGAATGCTGAATAAATCTGTTCTTGTTTTCCCATGGTCATTGAAAGTCCCAAGCCCATACACGGCATCCTTCGTGATGGCAATCGACTGTACCTCGCGTGGACTCTCTCCATCAACAAGGCTGACCAGGCCATTGTCCGTGTACTTTCGGGTCGGGATATCGTAGGTGATCAGATGGAGGCCTTCCCGTTTCCTTCCCGAAGCTGTATCTGAGGCGCTTTTAGGAATGGGACTACCTGTAAAGTAGTATATCGTACGGCCATCAGGTCCCAGTTCAAAGCCTAAATAACCCAGGGGGAAAAGATCACCCATCCCCGATAGCTTCGACGGCAGGGAAGTCAGCCGATCCAACACCTCCACGCGGGGAATACTGGGATCAAAGCGAAAAAGATAACCAGAGTTGGCATGCACTCCATAGACCACCTTCTCCGGAGCATACCAAAAAGCCTGACGCCAATTGTAACCCATGGTTACCGTCTTGGATACATCATACTGTCCAAAGTAATCTTTTTTCATATTCACCCCTTCCATGGGTTTTAAGATGTCCTGCCCCAGTTTCAAATCCATGATCTCCCCGTCAGAGGTACTGATGTAGACGTCCCCGTTGTCTTCATTGACTACGATCGCACGGCATAGCACCCGGTAATCCTTTCCCAACGTACCGGCTTCGCCTTTCATAGTAAAAGGGCCGAGGTCATCAAATTTTTTACGGGCCAGATCATACCGGAAGAAATTCCCGGTGGGCCAGGTGACGCCGTAGATCAATCCACGGGTCGTGTCCATGCTCATGTCGATGATCCCCTCGTGATTATAAGGCTTCCCTAAGTCTTCAAATGTTTTGCTTTTCAGGTCGTATGCGATCACATGACCGCCGGGATAAGGTTGATAACCGTTTTCCAGAGACGTGCTCAACTGTTCTCTGCCGCCTTTAATATCGAAATACCCCACATGGGTGGCAAAATAAAGTTTACCCTTGGACTCCACGAAGTTTACATGGCTCTTGCCCTGGGCAACCACCTTCATGCCTTTCTGACCGCAGATCTCCGACAAGTCGCCGAGATGCGAAATCTTTTGGGTCTGTGGATCAAAGCAGAACATTTGCGCGGCTGCGTCAATCACATCGGTGCACAGCACATAATAAACCTTCCCGTCACTCGCGGTGGACAGCGCATTCCAGGTAGTGTGGCCCTGGGCAAAGTCGGAATTATAAGGGGTGGCTTCCAGGACGGCAGTTTTTGTCGCTGGGGAATCGGGAAGTGCTGCATTTGAAGTCCCTGAATTGGAAGCCTGCTGGCAACTGGACATCACTAACCCGGCAAATAGCATGGCCAGTGGAATTATTTGCTTTCTCATTATGGGATATTTTCAGTGATTGGTATATTGTATTATCCGTATTTGTCCAGGTACGCTACAAGATCATTGGATTGGATCGGTCACCGGCGGAGCATTCCTTTCCGCTCCGTCATATCCTTCGTTTTGGTTGATCCGTCCCAGCGTATTGGCCGTGATCACATCGGAAGGCACCGGCCATAACGCATTATACGGAGACATAAAGATGGTGTTCGCGTAAAAAGTGAGAGGCTGCTTGTAAAAAATATTCCTGGCCATTACCCTGTCAAAATAATAATTCTTTTTGGAAAAGTTATTGAGAGAATATCCCCCCACGTTCAGTTTCGCCATGATATAGGAAGCCCGGACCAGTTCGGAATGCCGCGGAGCCTCGGCGAAAAGCTCCCGCGCTCGCTCGTCGAAAATGAAGTCGATGGTGACCTGGTCGGCCGTGATCGGCAGGGCGTGAGCTCGTTGCCGGACGGCATTGATGTCGTCGGCTGCCAGCGCTTTTTCTCCTTTCCAGAATTCCGCTTCGGCACGGATCAGGTAGGTGCCTGCCAAACGATAGATATACCAGTCGCCATTGCCGCCATAAGGCGTCCCGGTGGATTGCTGCGGCACATAGGTGATGTAGGTAGGCATGGCATAATTAGCCTGCAGCGTATCCAACAGGGAGGCGAACCATTTGGGATTAAGCGGCTCTCCATAGTTCACGGATTCCGGATTGTTGTAATAGATCTCATCCAGATCCGTCCAATTGATATCGCTTCTGCGGAGATCCGTGGTGTGGTTCCACCTTTGGTCGCCGAACGCCCACACCTCATACTCATAGAACGGATCCAGGCGGACATCCGCATTCCCCCTGCCCAGGCTGTCATATTCTCCGCCGGCATCGATGGTACCGTGCTTGCCCTGACTGTCTTTGGCCACGGCATTATAGAAGGCAGAGTTATACAGGCGCATGCTGTAGGTGCCCGCTGATTTGGCTCCAGGGGGTGCTTCATAGCGGTCTACGGTCGCTAAAATAGTCTCCTTGTTTTGGGCGATATTGATATTCTGGGGGCGGTGTAAATCCCAGATCACATTATATGCCGGATCATCCCCGTAGGCGCCGAAACGATCTTTCATCAAGGCATAGGGCCCGTTGATCACGTCGGTGGCTGCCTCGATGGCTTTGTCGAAATCGGTATTGGCCAGCGATACCTTGGCCAACAGCATATTTCCTGCGCCTTGGGTGATGGCCCCGGCAGGCGCGCTGACCGGCAGCCATTGCACCGCATAGTCGAGGTCCGATTCTATTTTGTCCAGGATCGTCCATCGGCTGTAGGTTTGAAAATCCAGCTTCGCATCCTGCACTTCCTGGCCGATCCAGGGCACATCTCCATAGGAATTCACCAGGCGGTAATACCAGTAAGCCCGGTGCCAAAGCGCTTCGGCCAGGATCCGATTCCGGTCCTGTTCCTGATCCCAGGTAATGTCGTCGATCCTGGAAATCGCCACGTTCGCATCTTTAATGCACTGGTAGGCCGTGGTATAGAAAGTCAGGTATTTCCAGAATTTATCACTATTGGGCGTGAGTTTACGAAAGTCGATCTGAAAGATGGGAATGGCCAGATCCGAAGCGGCTACCTCTCCGGCGATCGGGTTCCTGTTTTCGTACATCTCTTTCTTCAGGTTTTTGCGCATCGAGATGAGCAGTGACTCGAAGCCCGCTTTATCCACGTACACGTTCTGAGGCGTTAAGATGGACAGCGGATCCGGTTCCAGCCAGGATTTATTGCAGGAAGTGATTCCCAGGACCAATAACAAGGTAAATGATATATAGATGGATCGTTTCATGGCAATTGATTTAGGTGATGGTTCCCTTAGAGGGAAAAAGATAATCCCAAAGTATAGGTGCGCGGCATGGGCTTGTTTCCAGACTCGGGATCCCAGCCCGGCCAGTTGGTAAAGGCATACAGATTCCGCACCGAAGCATAGACCCGCAAATTGCTGAGGTGCGCTTTATCGGTGAGATAGGAGGGAACATGATAGGACACGATCAGATCCTGAATCCGCACAAAGGAGCTGGGCTTGTAAATCTTCAGCCCCCCGCCATAGGCGACGTTATTGACCAGCAGCCGGGGATATTCATTGCTCGGATGGTCCGGCGTCCAGTAATCAGGAGCCGGGGTAATATTTCTGCGGTCATACTCAGAAGTTTCATCATGCAGTGCATTGGGGAACACCGTCATCTGTCCGAGGTCGGCCCGGATAAACAGGACCACAGATAAATTTTGGAAAAGCGTGAATTCATTTCTTAACCCCAATCGAAATTGTGGCGTGGTATATCCGATAAACTGTTTGTCATCCAGCGCCTGGTAACTGCTATCGTGGTTCACATCTTCTCCTTTATAATCCCCGGGCACCATATTATAAACCGCCGCCTGGTCTGCTTCATCCAGTTGCCAGATCCCCGTGATGCGGTAATCCCATATGCGGTCGATCGCCTGCCCCGGAAACCATTTATTGGTGTAGTCGGGAACCTCCCGGGTGATCGTCTTCCCGTCTTTGACCACCGATTCATAATCGCCAAACAAATGCCTGATCTTGTTGCGGTTCAGGGAAAAGACAAAATTGGACCGCCAGCTGAAATTCGCATGCTGCAGGTTGGTAGAGGTCACGGTCAATTCAAAACCCTGATTGTCCACTTCGCCCAAATTAGAGGTAATGCTCTTAAACCCGGTGATGGCCGGCAAGATGCGCTTCATCAGCAGGTCGGTCGTTTTCATGCGGTAATAGTTGGCGCTGACCGACAACCGGTCGTGCAATAAGGTGGCGTCCAATCCATAGTTGAAGGAAGCTGTCCTTTCCCAGGCCAGGTTGGGGTTAGCCAGGGAATTATTATAGACGCCGACTACGGTGTTGGCCCCGTCATAGTAGAGGTTGGAGGAAATCTGAGCCAGAGCCGAATAAGCGCCGATATCGCGGTTCCCGTTGACCCCCCAGGAGAATCGCAGTTTCAGGCTGTTGACCCAGTCCAGGTGAAAGAACTTCTCATCCGAGATTTTCCAGGCCACCGCAGCGGCGGGAAAGGTGGCGGTCGGATTCTTTTGGCCGAACGCGGAATACCCGTCTCTGCGCACAGACAGCGTGACCAGGTACCGGTCCATGAACGAATAGTTCAGGCGGGCCATCATGGCGTCGCCGGTCGCCCGGGTGTCGTTATTGTATAAAGAAGGATTAATACCGAACTGCAGGGCATCGTAGCCGAGGTTCTCGTTAGGGGCAAAGTTCTCGTTGGTCGTGGAGTCCAGCCAATACCTGTGCTCCTCACTGCTATATAACAGGGTCACATCGAAATTGTGCGCCCCCACAGTCTTGTTCCAGTGAATGATATTATCCAGGATCCAGTCGTACTCCCGGGTCTGTTTCCTGCTTCCGAAGCCATTGGTATGGGTCACACTACCCATGAGTGTGGTAGCCGAGGGCCAGAAATTATAGTCATGCCCAAATATATAATGGGGCTGAAAGGACAATTTGTACTTGATCCCAAAGGGTAAATCTATATTGGCATATAGGGTGGCAAACAAGTCGTTTTCCTGTTTGGAGATCTGTTGATTATACGGATTGAGAAAGGGATTGGGACTGCCCGGATATCCGTTGGTATAAAATTTAAGATGGCCGGTCGAGTCATAGATCGAACCATAGGGGCTGGCCCGGTACATGTCGTCTAAATTCACCGGTACAGCACCCAGATCCCGGTGGGCGAACTGGGTATTCATGCCGACATCCATCCACCGGGCCACTTTATAATCCAGATTCAGCCGGGTACGGATCGCGGAGAACTTATCCCCGGTGATGATTCCTTCGTTGTGGGTATATCCGCCTGACCAGTAGTAGCTCGCTTTATCCGATCCGCCGCTTACACTGATGTCATAGTTTTGTTTAATGCCGCGTTGCATGACCTGATCATACCAGTCCGTAGTTTTCCCCGCCAGGTAATTGTTGATCTCTGTAGGGAAAAAACGCAGCCGGTTCAGCCACTCCTCCGTATTGTTCGGCAAGGGATTGGCGCTGACATGGCGCCACTGGTCCAGGGTAACGCCTTCCGGCAGTTTATCAGGATTGTCGAAGTAATAATTCGGGAAGCCCGTGCCCCATCCTTTGAGCAGGTCCATTTTGAACTGCATATACTGCCGGGCATCGTAAGGTTTATAGGCATGTGCCGCTTCGTTCATGCCCACCTCGGCCCGGAAACGGATCGTGGGAGGTCCCTTTCTCCCCGTTTTTGTCGTAATCATGATCACGCCATTGGAGGCTCGCGCTCCATAGATGGCCGCAGAACTGGCATCCTTTAAAATGTCGATCGTCTTGACATCCGAAGGATTAATGTCGGCCAGGCTCCCGTTAAAGATCGACCCGTCCAACACGATCATCGGAGCATTGGAGGCATTCAGAGAGGTTTGCCCGCGGACCTCCATAAAGGAATTGCCTCCTGAGGCGGAAGTACCCTGGTTGATATTAATGCCGGCTACTGTGCCGGTCAGCATGTCGGTGAGTTGCGTCATCGGCTGGGTTTCATATTGGGAGGCGTCCAGTTGAGCGACCGCGCCGGTCAGGTCGGATTTCTTCGCCGTCCCGTACCCAATCACCACCACCTGGTTGAGGGAAGAGGCGGCCGCGGTCAACCGCACATCCACCCGGGAGCCGGTTCCCGCCGGAACGGTCTGGCTGTTGAAGCCGATATAGGAAAAGACCAGGGAGTCCTGGGGATGGATCCCGGAGAGTCTGTAAGTGCCCTGCGCGTCTGTAGTCGTGCCCCGGGAGGTCCCTTTGACCTGCACGGTGACGCCGGGCAACAGCTGATTGTCCTGGGCGGAGCGCACCGTGCCGGTGATGGTTTGAGCCCGGACAACCGATGCGGACAGGATGAAAGATACACAGAGCCAAAGCCGTGGTTTTGTAAGGAATGGTGCCATATCTAGGTGTTTTAAGATGGTATAAAACCAGTCGTCTTTCCGGTTACGTACCCGGAAAAAAGCCGACCGAATAGAGCTAATCCGCTATAGACAAGGAATTCTCTTCAATCCCCTTTTTTCATCAAGAGGGGGCCACACCGCGATAATTACTGGTAACGTACCCGAACATAAGTTTACGTCAATTCCTCTGTATCTCCAAACATTTTTCCGGTTTTTCTGCATTTCTTACTGACCGCTTTGTGCTTTCTGCAACGCGTCGGTCGTGAGGTGGTATTTGGTCTCCATGAAGGAGATCTCCCAATCGGGCATTTTTTGCTGCTTCAGATATTGCAGATACTGCATGACGACCCGGGAAAACCGCTGTTCGTGATCGGTTTTAAACCGCTCGGGGATCACAACCCTCAGACTGTCTCCTTCTGCTTCCAGGCGCACGCCCGGATAGACCTCATGCACCTGGTCGAGTCCCTTTTGCAGGGCGGCCTGCCAGGCCGTGTCGTGATGCACCGGCTTGATATATAGATAGGGCACATACTGCTGGGATTTATCCTGGTGAATGACCAGGGTGGCTTTGGTTCCCTCTATTTTTGCATAATAGGTGTCTCCGCTTCCGGGCGGCTCGGCATATTCCCATTCTACGCCTACCCGGGCATGAATCCCTTTTAAGGTATAGTCCATTTCTCCGTTGGCATATACTTCCAGCCGGTTGTCTTTGATCGCATCGTTCAAGAAAGGAGGAAAACTATCTACTCCGGTAACCTGGGCGTATTGGGCCAGATCCATGACGGTAGGCCAGTGCCGCGCTCCCAGCAGCTTCACGTCCTTGTCATAATCGAAGACGGTCCCGGGAAAACATTCCCATTGCACCAGATCCACCAGGTGAGTGCTTACATCGACGATCCCTTCTCCCTGCTGGTGCACGTCAAAAAACCACGTGGGCCGCAACGCGGGTTTACCGGAGACCACTTTATAAAAATGATGGAGGCTTTTAAACACGATAGCAGGCTCTGACACTGATCCTGCCGCGATGGTTCCAAATACGTCCGGCATATGCACAAACATTTTCTGCAAAATACTCGTCATCGCATAGCGCTCGGTCATGATGTCATACAACAACACACCTTTGTCCTTAGCCGTCTGAAAGGCCTGTTTAAGATGGGCAAAATCTTCGGCATTGATGGCCATGGGTTTATCGCCCAGCACGTTCATGCCGGAGTCGATCGCACTGGTGATGTACCGCATCTTCTGCTCGTTGTTTCCGGAAATCACCACAATACTTTTGGGGCGATCGCCTTGCTGCAGCATGCGGGTCAGGTAGTCCGGCCCGGTATATACTTTTTCTACCCAATGCGTCGGACTGTCTTCCCGGTCATTGTATTCGGCCACCAGATCAAGATAGGCCCGGAGCTCCAGGCTATCGGTCGGCGGGGAAAACACCCGCACGACCGAATCGATATCAGGGTACATGGATTTCTGGAGCAGGGCGGCATGGAAATGGCCGGGAGCCAGCACGGACAAATGAAATTGATCCGAGGCACTCCCCTGCCCTGACGGGTTGGGCTGACAACTGGACATAATGAGGGTGTTACCGAGTAAACAAGTGGCGATCAGCAAAGGAAGGCTACGCATGGGTCATGAATTTATTTTTGAAGCGCTTTCGCGGTCCAGGTATAAGATGGCATGGGGATGTTCCCGCAACACCGTGGAAGGATATGTTTCGCTGACCCGGTCATGCAGGGTGTGGTATATCGCCTCTGCTTTGTGCGTGCCGGGTACCATGCAATAAACATAGGTGGCCTGCATGAGCGCAGGCACCGTCAGGGTAACGGCCGTTTCAGGCACTTCTGACAGCGCGGTGAAACAGCCGTCGTTCACCTGCTGCTGCCGGGACGCCACATCCAGCCTAACCGGCTTTACTAATTCCGGATCGGCAAAGTCTGCGACATGGGGATCATTGAAAGCGATGTGGGTGTTTTCGCCTATGCCCATGCATACGATGTCGGGCGGGAACCGCCGGAGCAGTGCGGTATACTCCGCACTGTTCTTCCCGGGTGTCTGCCCCTCTGCATCCAGAAAATACACCGCCTTGAAACCGACTTTGTCAAAAATTCTTTCTTTCAGAAAGTGCCCGAACCTCTGGGGATGTCCGGGCGCCAGCCCGATATATTCATCCATGTGAAAGGCATTGACGCTTCCCCAGGCGATTCCCTGTGCTCGGGCCAAGGCTTCCAGAAATTCATTCTGGGAAGGGGCTGCGGCAAAAATGATATTGATTTGGTCTTTACTCTGCAATAGCTCCTTGATTCTGCTGGCTACTTCTGTGGCAGCATACCGGCCCATCTGTTCCCGCCCGTCAAATATTTTCACGGCAAGCCGATCTGCGGTAAATTCCTTGTGTGGTTTCATTAATGATTAATTCTCTTTTACAGTGATTGTTTTTCCGGTGCGCGCACTTTCATAGATCGCTTCGATGATCGCGACCGATTTGCGGCCTTCCTCCACCGTCACGGCAGGTGTGCCGTCCGTGTCAATGGCGCCGATCAGGTCTTCAATCTGGCGCTGATGCCCGGTAAACCGGATGGCTTTCGGATCAGAAGCGCCGCCGGAGGAAGCATGGTCTGCTTCCAGGGCGCGCCGGACAGAGTCATCTTCGGTTTGCGCTTGCTGAAAAGCCCATTCAATCAGCCGGTCTTCTTCCAGCACGGCACTGCCTGTCGTCCCTCGGATCTCGATGCGTTTTAGTGACCCGGGAAACACGGCGGTAGAACATTCTATGGTGCCGAGGGCCCCGTTGGCAAATTGCACCAGGGCGACAATCGTGTCCTCCACTTCAATGGATTTATGCAGCGCGTTGGCGCGGACCGCTTGCACCGAGGCGACCGGTCCCATGTACCACTGCAACAGGTCCACCGAATGAATTCCCTGGTTCATGAGCGCCCCGCCTCCGTCAAACTGCCAGGTCCCGCGCCACGCTCCCGACCGGTAATATGCTTCGCTCCGGTGCCATTTCACATAGGCATCTCCCAGCACCAGGTCGCCAAATCGCTGTTGATCCAGGGCCTCTTTCACACGCTGGCTCGCCGGGTAAAACCGGGACGGAAAAATTACGCCGGTTTTGACTCCGGCTCCGCGGGCCGCCCGGATGATCTGGTCGCATCTGTCCACAGTGACCTCCAAAGGCTTTTCGATCAGGCAGTGTTTTCCGGCGGCTATGCTCGTCAGGGCAGGCTCCAGATGAATGCCTGAGGGAGTGCAGATGCACACAATATCGATGTCCGCTTGTCCAAGCATGGCTTCCAGGGAAGGATAAGCCTCGCAGGAAAACTGCCCGGCAAACGCCTCAGCCTTACTGGCCGTGCGGGTATAAATACCCTTTAAGGTGGCATTGCTGATCTCGGCAATCGCTTTTGCATGAAACTGGGCGATCACCCCGGCTCCCACAATGCCAAATCCATATTGCTTTTGTGTACTCATGCCCATAATGTTTAGGCGGGTTGTGCATACACCACCTGCCCGTTCTTGGTTACCTGCTCTACCACCAGTAGATCGCCTTGTTTGCGCACCACGACGCGGTCTTCACCTGCCGGGACACATTCGGGTAAGTATCGCGCAAACAGATCGGTGACGTGGTCCGAGGCCATAGTCCAGGCCTCTTCCAAAGAAGCCAACCCGTGGCTCACCAGGGTATTGACATCCTCCAGTAAACTTTTGGCCGCACCGGCCAGCAGTCCACCGGAGCCTTTCAGGGAAATCCGTTTGTCGGTATCCAGGATGATCTTGCCCCCGATCACGGTGTCATATTCCCCCGGGGCCATACCCGCAAAGCGGGTGGCATCGCTCACCAGGATTGTTTTCTCTGCTTTAACCCGCATCACGACGCGGATAAAGGCATCCGGAGTATGCAGCCCATCGGTGATGATCATCGCATAGAGCCGGTCGTCGGCCAACTGGTCCCAGAGCATGTTGGGATGCCGCTTCAACATCAGGGGAATGCCATTGCCCAGATGCGTGGACAGGAGCAACCCCGCTTCCGCGGCCTGGCTGATCTGGGCAGTATTGGCCAGGGAATGGCCCATCGAGACCAAAACATCGTGTTCCCGGCATTTTTTGATGAGTTCAGGGGCACCCTCCCATTCCGGTGCCAGCGTCACCAGCCTGATCGTTCCTTGTGCCACTTCCTGGAATCTTTCCAACAGGCTCCAGTCAGGCGCCTTGACATAGCGGACATCATGTGCCCCCCGCGCGCCATCCTCCGCAGAGATAAAGGGCCCCTCCAAATGAATGCCCGCCACACAGGCCCGCACCAGCGGATAGGTGTCACAGGCTCTTCTGAGCGTTTGCAGCAGGGAAATAATGTGGTCATCCGCTCCGGTAATGAGCGTCGGAAAAAAACTCGTCACACCCTGGCTCAGCAGATAGCGGGTGGCCTTTAGTACATCCGCTTCCATGAGGACGGGGTCGTTAAAGTCCACGGCATCCACCCCGTTGACCTGTAAATCGATCAGCCCCGGAGCGGTATATCGCTGATGGGCTTTATCCCAGCCTAATCCGTGTTGTGGTGTATCTTTCTTCATCATAAAATATCCGCTTTTTTTGTCCTTGGCTCACGCCTTCGCCGCCCTGAATTTCGTAAAAAAGCCCGCTCCGATGAATACTGCCGCGGACACCATACTCGGCAGTCCGACTTCCATGGCCAGGCTCAGATCCATGTCTTTGGTTAACCCAAAAGTAATCAGTCCCGCGAAGATCGAGGCAATTGCCGCCCGCGGCCCGCAGGATTTAAAAGCAGGTAACAGACCCAGCAGCAGCGGCAGGGCGGTAGGTCCCATCAGCGCCGCAAACCAATTGACCACCAACCCCAGCACTCCTCCGAAACGTTCATAGTTCAGGGCTACGATCAGGGTAGCCAGGGTGAACAGAAAAGTAGTGATGCGGGCCGTTCGCAACGGTCGTTTGTCTTGTTTCATCTTGGGCGCAATGACGGGAAGAATATCCCGGGTGATCACCGCCGCGATCGTATTGACATCCGAGGAGGTCATTCCCATCGTCGCGGCAAACAAGGAGGCGATCACCAGCCCCAGTAATCCCTTCGGCAAGATCTCTACCATCAGCCACCCATAGGATTCATTGGGGTGAGCCAGTCCCGGCAGGATCAGCGGTGCCGCCCACATCGGAAAAAACAAGATCAACGGCCAGATCAGATACAATATCCCCGATAGCCGGGCTGCTTTGGTGGCTTCCTCCGCAGAAGGCGAAGAAATATATCGGGTAGCCAGGCTCCAGCTTCCCCCGTTGTAACTCAAAAAGTACAAAAAGAACATGATGCCGACAAATCCCCCGGTATATGGATCGTTAAACAATTGGTCATGGCCCGGAGGAAGTTTGTCCCAGATGCCGGTCAGCGAATGGATGCCGCCGAGTCTTTTCATGACAAGCACGAACATCACGATCCCGCCGATCACCTGCACCGCGAACTGGATAAAATCTGTGAGGATGACGCCCCATAATCCGCCCACCGTCACATAAATGATCGTGACCAGACCTGAGACCAGGATGCCCGTCGTCATGGGAATACCCGCGACCACATGCAGCAGGATGCCGATGGCAGCCCACTTCGCCCCTACGTCGAACACTTTAAGTAGAGCCCCTGCCCAGGCAATGATCTGCTGGGTCGCCAGGTTATAACGGACTTTTAAATACTCCAACGGAGACTGGATCTGAAAATTCTTTCGCAAGCGGTACCAGTATACCGGAAAAATTTTAGCCGTAGCGATGATCACCACACCCACGGGAAAGGCCCACCACATATACATGGTGAATCCATGGGTATAGGCCACCGCGGCATACGCCACGAATACGGCCCCGCTGTGGCCCGACACGTGGTGCGAAATACCGGCCAACCACCAAGGCAGCTTACCTCCCGCCACAAAATAATCCTCTGAGCTTTTGCTCCGGAAATAAGACCATATCCCGATCACCACCATGGAAAGGAAGAAAAGGATAATGACCAGGGAATCGATTTGATCAAGTGTCATAGGAGTCGCCAGTTTTACCGCGGGAAATTATACGACGGGTTCCCATCCCGGTTCATAGGTTCTTGTCCAGAATGCGGCCGCCTTATCATTGTCCAGGATATGCCCGTTGGCCGGATCCGTTTTGAACGAGATGTTCCCGGCACGCGTAGCGATGTTGCCCAACTGTACCAGCAGGGTGCTCTTGTAGCCGATCTCAATCTCTGCGTGCAGGGGGGCGTCTTTGCGGATGCCGTCAAAGAAATTCTGGATATGCAGCGCATCCAGCGCCTGAGCCGGGCTGACCAGGCTTCTTTCATTCACTTGCACATTATTGTTCGCTTCTTTGAGCAGCTTGTTATCCAGGTCGTATAATTTATAAGCATTTCTTCCCTCCAATACCAGCGTTCCCTTCTCCCCATAGAAGGTGGCGCCTACCACAGTACCTTCCTCGGTACGCCCGTTGCAGCTTCGACCTTCCCACTCCATCAGGGTATGGTTGGCAAACTCAAAGCTCATCACCTGCGTATCGGGGGTTTGCCAGTCATCGTCATAGCGGTACCGCCCGCCCACGGAGCGCACGCTTGTGGGATAATCCACACCCAGGCCCCACCGCATCAGGTCGGTGAAGTGGGTGCCGTTATTGCCGGCCTCTCCGGTGCCCCAATTCCAGAACCAGTGCCAGTTGTAATGCAGGATATTGTCCCGGTATTCCTCCCGGGGCGCCGGTCCCTGCCAGAGGTCGTAATTCAGCCAGTCGGGCACGGCCACCTGCTTGCCTGTACCAATGGAAGGCCGGTTATTGGCATACCAGCCTTTGGCATAATACACCCGTCCGATCACACCCTGCTGTATGAACGCAATGGCTTCCATCACGTTGGGCCAGGAACGCCGCTGGGATCCCATCTGCACTTTGCGATCGTATTTCCGGGCCGCAGCCACTAACATTTCTCCTTCTTCCGGATTATGACAGCAAGGTTTCTCCACATATACGTGTTTGCCCGCTTTACAAGCAAGGATGGCTGCCGGCGCATGCCAATGATCGGGCGTAGCAATGATCATCGCCTCAAGCGCTTTATTTTCCAGGGCCTTGCGGAAGTCTCCCACGGCCTTCGGGCGGGATTGCTGGATCTTCTCCACGGCACCCACACACTTGTTCATCGAATTCACATCCACATCGCTGATCGAGATGACCTCGCAGTTTTTCTGCGCCGCATAGTTCTGCGCAAGCGCCAGTCCACGGGAGTGCACTCCCATGATCCCCACTTTGATCCGGTCGTTCGCCCCCAGGATGGAAGCATAACTTTTGGCGCTAAATCCCGGTAATATGCCTCCGAGAGACACCGCAGCAGATGCCGCCGCCGTCTTTTTGATAAATCCTCTCCTTGAGTTTGTCATGATATACAGTTGAGCTGAATAGGCAAAATAGGACAGCGGACACCGGTCCGTCGCCGATGTACCCCTGGTGTATCACGCTCCGGGATGTCAGGAGATGGTACGTAACTTCTCGTCGGCTTTTTGTCTCGCCCGCCGGGTAATTTCCGCCAGGCTGACGCGGCCTCCGCCTGTCAGCCTGCTTTCGTCAGCTGCTTCCATAAAAGCACACATCTCCAGGGTGTCCTCCGGTTGTACCGGCACCCGACCCGTATCAAAAAATTGAATGATTTGTTTCAGCAAGGGTTCATAGCCTTCGAAGGGACCCAGTACGGCGTCCCCCTCTTCTCCGTAGGCAGTGCCTCCATAGGTGTGTTTGCCGGTGCGGGTGCCCCGGAACGTGCCTATACGGCCATCTTCCCAGGTACCTACGGCCACATCCGTACCTTCAGTATGCACGCGAACCAGTTCCCGACATCCGGGCCCCATGACCGTATAGAGGATCTCCACGCCATGAATGCCGTACCAGAAAAAGTCCGGATGGGTTTTTTCCAGGGCGCAGGGGCTGTAGGCATCCGCTCCCAACACTTTACCGATCTTCCCACCGGCTACCTCTTGCGCGCTGGACATGAAACGCAAAGAGGAAGAAGAAAATACCGGTACGTGATGGCGTGCCGCCAGGTCAAAGATGACCAGCGCATCAGCCAGGGAGGCTGTAATGGGCTTATCAATGAACACGCGTTTGCCCGCTTGAATCACCGGGATGGCCTGCTCCAGGTGCCGGCGGCCATCATTGGTCTCCAGCAGCACCACATCTACTTTCGGCAGCAGCGCGGCAACGCTGTCCACGATCTCCACGCCCAGCTTTTTTACCGCCTCGGTATATTCGGGAATACGCTTGACAGAAGACTCGATATCCAGACTTCCTTTGGGATAGGCGGCCACGACCTTATATCCGCCAAATGCCGGATCATCTCCGGCGTTCAATGCCTTGGTAAACGCCACCGCATGGGAAGTGTCCAGTCCAATGATGCCGACTCTTTTTCCGGCACGGGACAGGGGTCTTCCCAGAGCGGGCAGATGGGCAGCAGTCAGCCCGATCCCTATTCCGGCCAGGGCGGTATTGCGGATAAATTTTCTTCGGGGAGTAGATTGATCCATATGGGGGATTTTTATGGGGTTAGATATCGACAATCCGGATAATATACAACATTAATAATCAGTAAGTTACGATATTTTGCAATTACCGGGTACGTACCCAAAACTAATGCTTTATTTTAATAAACCAAACTTTTTGAAAAAAATTACCGCATCCCGCACAGCCACTATTTTGCACCAGTCGCTAGCCCGCGTCGGACAATCATGAGAGATTAAAACAGCAATGGATTACCCACAAACCATGACACAAATGATTCGCATTTTATTCATTTTGGTGTTTCCTTTGTATTACTCCTTATGAGCGCACATGTAAAACCACGATAAAAAATGAACGACATTACCGTATCCACCGCGCAATTCGAAAACAAGAGTGCAGACAAAGCCTATAACCTTGCGGTGATCGACCGACTATCCCAGAAAGCCTCCCTCGAAGGATCGGACGTGATCACATTCCATGAATGCTGCATATCGGGTTATACCTTCGCCCGAAATCTCTCCAAATCCCAAATGCTGGATATCGCAGAACTTATACCTGAAGGAGAAAGCACGGGCGCGTTGATCGATATTGCCAGGAAACATGACATCACGATCTTGGCCGGATTATTTGAAAAAGACGGAGCAGACCGGCTCTTTAACACCTATATAGGCGTGGACAAAAATGGACTGATCGCCAAGCACAGAAAATTACATCCTTTCATCCATCCGGATTTGACTCCGGGAGATAGCTATTGCCTATTCAATATTCAGGGATGGAGTTGTGGCATTTTAACCTGCTATGACAACAACATCGTAGAAAACGTCCGGGCCACCCGGCTCCTCGGGGCCGACATTCTATTTATGCCCCACGTCACCATGTGCACGCCTTCTACCCGGCCGGGTGCAGGATTTGTTGATCCGGAACTCTGGAGAAATCGTCTTTCGGACCCGACGTCTCTGCGTTTGGAATTTGATGGCATGAAGGGAAGACAGTGGTTAATGAAATGGCTCCCCGCCAGGGCCTATGACAACGGCATGTATGTGGTGTTTTCCAATCCAATCGGGATGGACGAAGATCAGTTAAAAAACGGATGCGCGATGATAATTGACCCCTTTGGCGATATCCTGGCAGAATGCCGCTTACTGGATGATACGTTCGTCTCCGCGACAATTAACCACGAAAAAATCGGCCGATCGGGCGGATCCCGTTATCTGAATGCCAGGAGACCTGAATTATACAAAGCGATCCTTGGACAAGATCATCAACCTACCCAAAAAGTGAGTTGGCTGGCCAAGCGAAAGGACTGACAACAGGTTATTGTCTTTTGATCCGAAAACCCCACTAAGATCAGCCTCCACAATCAAACGGGAATAGAAGGTAGCAAGTTAAATGGAAACCAGGGTGATCCATCAGTTTATCTTTCGGTCGGCAGGAGTCTGGACCGCCGCCAAACATATATTTAAAACACACAGGCAGAGAAGGGGCTAGCTTTTTTGAGTGACGAGAGAAACAGGAAAACAACCGCTATTGTCCTCAGACGGAAATATTATTTTGCCTGGTCACAAAAGAAGCGTAATTTGTAGTGTTTAACATCGAATCTCTTCCGATCAGCTTCAAAAATATCCGTATTATATTCCTGCCAGAGAATGCCTTTATTTCCCGGGTTGTGATCAAGGGTTTTGAACAAACGATATAACATGCCACGAATGAAAGTTGGCGTAATTGATTTGGTCAGTAAAGGCCCTAATCACTCCTTATGGGGAAGAATTATGCATGCGAATTTGGCCAGTATCATGCCCCAGGTAGTCGCTACTTGGTGTGAAGAGGATGGCCATGAAGTCAAAATGACCTGTTACACCGGATATGAAGATCTGGGCAAAGAATTACCCGATGATGTAAACCTGGTATTTATCTGCTCGTTTTCCCAAGCTGCTTTACTGGCTTATGCGATAAGCCAGTATTTCCGTAGTAAAGGCGTGGTCACCGTATTAGGCGGCCCGCATGCCCGTTGTTATCCGGATGACGCGACAAAATATTTCGATTACGTGACCGGCTTTACCAATCAAGACACCATCCGAGAGATCATCGATGACTGCAGGCCTCAACACCAGGAAGGAAAATACCTTTCCGCTGGTTCTCAACCGGGACGGTTGCCGGGGGTTAGGGAACGATGGAAATTCATAGCGCCCACGCTGAAAAAAGCGCCTTTTCTTAAGATCGTACCAATGATCGGAAGCGTAGGTTGCCCTTATACCTGTTCCTTCTGCATTGACTCAACCGTTCGGTATCAGCCGCTGGATTTCGAGGTAATTAAAGAAGACCTGCGTTTTCTGCTGACTAAGTTCAGAAAACCGCTTATTGTATGGCATGACCCTAATTTCGGGATCCGTTTTAATGAAAATATAGATGCGATTGCATCGGCGGCGGCGCCGGGAAGCTTTGAATTTATTGCCGAAAGCAGCCTATCTGTGCTGACCGAGGAACACCTGAAGGCCATGAAGGAGAACGGCTTTAAGGCTTTGCTACCCGGTATCGAATCCTGGTTTGCCCTGGGTAATAAATCCAAAACCATGCGTATTGAAGGCAGCGAAAAGGTAAACCACATATCGGAGCATGTCAATATGATGTTCCGGTACATCGCCTACGTGCAAACCAATTTTGTCCTCGGCCTGGACAGCGACATAGGCGCCGACCCTTTTGAACTCACTAAATCATTTGTAGATAAAACGCCGGGAGCATTTCCGGGTTACTCGCTGCTTACCGCGTTCGGAGAAGCCGCTCCCCTTAACCTGGAATACCAAAAGCAAGGGCGTGTATTACCTTTTCCGTTCCATTTTCTCAACAACCATTCCGCAATGAATATTAAGCCTAAAAACTATGAATGGATTGATTTTTATGATAAAGTAATCGACCTTACCGCATACACCTTTTCCCGCAAAGCGCTTTACCGCCGGTTTAACGCCACGCATGATTTTACAACACGGTGGATGAATTTTATGCGAGCCGTTTCATCTGAAGGATACGGTCGGATCCGTTTTTTCAAAAAAGTGAGAGAACAGTTGGTAAATGACCGCGCATTCAGACAGTTTTTTGAAGGAGAGAGCACACAACTGCCTGCCTTTTATCAACATATTATTCAAAGAGACCTGGGGTTTTGGTGGAAATGGCTGCCCGAAGGCGCCCTCAGCCATAATCCCAATGCCTATCTGGATAAAACCACTGCCCCGGCTCAGGCAGAGGTATAACCGGAAAAAATTCATTTCCTCATAAACCACGGCACATCAAAAAATATTGTCTCCGTCAAATGTGCATTTAGATGGCAAGCGTCATCAATATACTTGTCTCAACCCTTACATATAGCCTACTCTGGTCAAATCCGGAATCAGAATCCGTATTTGACAATTATTTATTCAAATAATTGATTATCATATTATTATCTTTGAAAAGATAGAGTAAAAATCATGGCTTTTCTCTAAAATCAAGTAAAAACTGGTTTTCTCTCTCCCTGTTTGTGCAGATGATAGCTAAAAATCCATTGTTCCAATTTAGGGGACCTTCTCTTTTTATCGCGAAAAGTGCCCGCGGTGAGTGTCCTATAAGTATGACGATCTAGATCATTAAAAACGGATAAGATAGTACTACCATATACGCCACGCAATCCTTTACTTTGGTACTGCAGCATGGCGCGACAGCATTCCTTTGAAAGATGCGGCAGAGCAAACATGTCAAACATCTCATTCAGAAAATGCCGCCCATTCACTCGAAAGAACCCTTTATATGATACAACGATCGATAGGACCATTACTACTCTTTAGCGTATGCCTTACCACCGCGATAGCCCAGCCCCTCAGGCCAAGAGTATTAATCTTCAGCAAAACCAACGGGTACCATCATGCCTCCATACCGGATGGCATTGCCGCCATTATCCAATTAGGCAAGGAACATGGTTTTGATGCAGATACCACTACCAATACGGCCTGGTTTACCGCAGACACGCTGAGCCATTATGCAGCGCTGGTCTTCTTAAGCCCATCCGGCGATTTATTTACCCCCGAACAAAAAACTGCATTTCAGCAATACATCCGCGGAGGTGGGGGCTTTGCCGGCATCCATGCTGCATCTACTCCGGAAAAGTCGTGGACCTGGTATGGGCACCTGGTCGGCGCAGTCTTTAACGGACATCCTCCGGATCCAGTACCTGGCACCATCATCGTAGCCGATCATGATCATGCGGCTACCCGTCATTTGTCTGAGCGGTGGAAGTGGAAAGACGAATGGTATAATTTCAGAAATATCGTGCCGGGGCTCCATGTCCTGCTAAAAGCCGATGAAACCAGTTATCAGGGAGGCACCCATGGTCCCAACCATCCCCTGGCCTGGTACCATGCGTACGACGGAGGCCGCGCATTCTATACCGCGCTCGGGCATTTGCCGGAGGCTTATCAAGACCCGTTATTTCTCCAGCACATTTCAGGAGGCATTCAATATGCCATCGGTATACCACAACAATAATCTCATTCGCTCCAAATGATTCGTAAGACACCACCCTGGCTGTTCCTACTCCTGTGCATAAGCATCGGAGCACTCCTTTCCTCCTGCAGTCACCATCCCAGGCTGCTGGTATATGCCCGCACGGAAGGCTGGCATCACAGTTCCACCCCTGCCGGCCTTGAGGCCCTACAAAAGTGGGGTACCCAACAGGGATATGCTGTGGATACCACGACGGATCCCACGCGGTTTACTGACCGCATCCTCAAAAGGTACCGGGCCGTGATCTTCTGCAACACCACCGGCAACGTGCTCAATGCCGGGCAGCAGGCGGCTTTTGAACGATACATCCAGGCAGGTGGTGGCTTTGTCGGTATCCACTCCGCCAGCGATACAGAATACGACTGGTCCTGGTATGGGCAACTGGTGGGCGGCCGCTTCGCCAGCCATCCGCTCCATCCGGGCATCCGGAAGGCCACCGTGGTCGTGGCCGATACCGCCTTTCCCGGCATGAACCAGCTTCCCACACGCTGGGAGCGTAGCGAGGAATGGTATAACTTCCGGGATCTCTATACAGGTATCCATGTGTTGGCCTGGCTGGACGAGAACACATATGTGGGTGGTACGCTCGGCGCACACCACCCGATCAGCTGGTACCACGATTTCGATGGCGGCAGGGCCTTTTATACGGGTATGGGACATACCGAGGAAAGCTACCAGGACAGCATTTTCCTGCGGCATCTGGCGGGCGGTATCCGCTACGCGATCGGCACGGGGAAACCACTGGACTACACCAAAGCTTACGCCAAGGTGATCCCAGATGAAAACCGGTTTGTCAAAACCGTGCTCAAAGCTAACTTGAATTCTCCCATGGAACTCACGATGGCCAAGGATGGTCGCATCTTTTTCTCCGAACTTTTTGGGGATGTATACGAGTACGACACGCACACGGACCAAAGCCGGTTGCTGCACCACTTCCCGGTGACCACAATTGGCGGCATGGGCGTACTAGGCATTACTGTGGATCCGGATTTCGAGCAGAATCATTTTATGTACGTATACTATGCTCCCGGTGGTCAAACCAAAGAACCCCTGTGGTTCCACCTGTCGCGTTTTACTTTGCGTGATGGCCGCACGCTCGATACCACCTCAGAAAAAGTACTTTTAAAAGTTTCCGTGCAAGAAAATAGTGGTTCCCATCACGGGGGCTCCATGGCCTGGGATAAAGCAGGCAACCTCTATCTATCCACCGGTGACGGCACCTCTCCTTTCCCTTCAGAGGGTTATGCCCCCTTGGACGAGCGGCCGGGAAAAGACCACTACAGCCTGGACTCCCAACGGGGGGCCGCAAACACCAACGACTATAAAGGAAAGATCCTTCGGATCCATCCGGAGGCAGACGGCACCTACACTATTCCAGAAGGAAATCTTTTTCCACCGGGCAAGGACAGCACCTTGCCGGAGATCTATGTGATGGGTGCCAGAAATCCGTACCGCATCGCCATAAATCCGCGTACCGGTGTGTTGTATTGGGGAGAGATCGGCCCGGATGCCGGCGAAGACAGTGAACGGGGACCAAGAGGTTATGATGAGTTCAATCAGGCCCGCACCGCAGGAAACTACGGGTGGCCCTATTTTGTGGGCGATAATTATGCCTATGCGGATTGGGACTTTGCGACCCGAAAGGCCGGTCCGAAGTTCGATCCCGCCCATCCCGTCAACCACTCTCCCCACAACACCGGCTTAACGGATTTACCTCCGGCGAGGCCGGCGATGATCTGGTATCCCTATGCCCCTTCGCCTCGTTTCCCCGAATTAGGCGAGGGTGGACGTTCCGCCATGGCCGGCGCTTTTTATGTCTATGATGCTAGTGTGCATACGCCCGGGCAGTTCCCCGCCTATTATGACGGGGCGCTGTTTGTCTTTGACTGGATGCGCAACTGGGTCATGGGCCTGCGATTCGACGACAGTGAAAATTATGTCCGGGATGAACCATTCATGGCAGCGCAAGGAGATTTCAGGCGCCCCATCGACCTGGTCTTCGGCCCGGATGGCCTCATGTATATGCTGGAGTACGGCTCTGTATATGGGATGGCCAATCCGGATGCCCGGCTGGTGAAGATTGAATATTATACCGGCAATCGGCCGCCGGTCGCCCAGGCCGGTATTGTCGATACGGCGGCCGCGGCACTGCAGCAAGCGCGCGCCTTTCTGACGAGCGACCAAACCACTATCCCTACACAACGTATGATCAGCGGGCAACCGCCTCTGACAGTGACTTTCACCGCCCAGGGCAGCAAAGACCTGGATGATGATGATGCCGTGAGCTATCGCTGGGTATTTGATGAGGCAGGGGCGAGGGCCACTACCGACACCGCGACCCATACCTATACCAAAAACGGCACCTATCATCCCATCCTTCAGGTACACGACCGTGCAGGGGCCGTATCTGCCGATACGCTGACGGTCTATGTAGGCAATACTGCGCCCACAGTCCGGATATACACACCGGGCAACCTCAGCTTCCTCAGTCCCGGCCAGCCATTCCCTTATCAAGTCAGGGTCACGGATGCAGAGGGCCAGGCCATAGATCCTTCACGCGTCCAGGTCTACTACAAACACCTGTCCGCCCAGGGAGGCGCCTACGAGGGAGGCGACCAGTTCATCTCGCGGGGAGAAGCAGTCATTAATGCCAGTGATTGCAGTTCCTGCCACAACAAAGATCAAAAGCTGGTAGGGCCGGCATATCTGGACATCGGCCACCGCTACACGACCGAGGCAGCCACTATTCGCAAACTTGCTCAGAAGATCATTCAGGGAGGCGCCGGAAACTGGGGGAATGACCTGGTGATGAGCGCTCATCCGCAGCTCTCCCCTGCGGACGCCCAGGAAGCGGTTCGGTATATTCTCACCCTTACAAATCCGGCCGCAACGGCCGACCAGGCCACCGCCATACCCGCCACCGGCACCTTGCATTTGACCTGGGAGAAACACGATCCACAAACGCCCTATGTGCTCACCGCCAGCTATACCGATCCAGGGGGAAATATTGCGGTGCCTTTGACCGGGACGGATCGTGTGGTCCTGCGCCAGTCGACGATACCGGCAGTGTACGCAGACGCGCATGTCGGATTCAACCGGTTTCGCAATGATCTTTCGCAAGGGGGCCATAAAGCCTATCTGTTATTCAGGGACGTGGATCTCTCCCGTATCCGGCAGCTGGATTTTCACTATGCCTCCCAGGATGCCGAAGGCACCATAGAGGTCCGCTTGGATTCGGAGGCCGGCCCGGTGATCGCCCGCACCGCTTATACCCCCACCGGAAGTTGGGATCATTATGCGCATGTCAGCGCTACTTTAACCCAACCCGTTGAGGGCATGCATCACCTATACATACTGGGATTGAAACCTCTTCCACCTAACGACGCGATCATCCGTTTTAAGGCAATACAGTTCATCGAGTAGCGCACAGGTCTGGTCATCCCCAGGAATTGCGGGTGAAAAGAAAACAAGAAGGGTACAGGGAACCAAAGCCATAGCCACGCCAAAACAGTTACTCATCACTTTGATGTTCTGGGCAATCCAACCGCAGCTCGTTGTTTTCCAGTTTCCGGTTCAGCAGCCCGCAGAAATGAGGATGACCCTGATACCCCTGACGGTAATGGGCACAAGTGAAACACATCCGCTGGACGGTAATGACGCCTGCTTCATTGAGATGATGGATGATGTCCATCAGGCCGAACAGCATGCTTTCCTTGTCGTCGGGATGCAGCTCATGAATAGGATCCCGCAGCCCCTTGGTGAATGCTGCGGTTTTGATGGCAATTTCGCGCCCTTTCTTGCTCAGATGGATAATGCTGCTCCGGCCGTCACGGGATTCAATCTCCCGGACAAGCAACTTCTTTTGTTCTAGGATCTTTACGGTATTGCTGATGGTGGGCTTACTGAGGTTGAATTCGCTGGCCAGATAACCGACCTTTCGCATCGACGGCGGATGGTATAACAAAAAGATCAGCACCTGTATCTGAATCGGACTGAGGGCATAATCCTCACTTTCCGTCCAGAGCAACACGCGGAACGCCTGGGAAACCCTTTCCAGCGCTGCAATAATTCTGCTGTCTATATTCATCTGCTGACCGGCAGGGTCAAAGTCTGAATGAGTCATAAGCGGGATCAGTATTCTCCGGGATTGATATATGGCTGGGTCCACAACACGACGGTTAAAGTGACCGCCTTGAACCAAGCGCTATACATATGCTCCACTTCCTGCTGGGAATGTCCTCGCTTGGCCAGGAAGGGCTTGATGGTGGCCGTAATCGGATACACAAATGCCGCCAGATACCGGTAATGAATGATCGGGGCCGCCTGAGCCCCATCTGTTTTATTTTTTTTCGTATGATGATGCCGCAGGGCAATCTCATGCTGGTAATTCAACCACTGCTGGTCATAAGGCCGGTTGCAGAGATCCAAGATCCACTGTGCGAACCGGGCGCGCACTGCAGCCAGGTAACTGGTGTCCAATTTTCCGTCCTTCATGAAATAAGTGACCAGGTGCGGATTACCGCCCACAAAACCATACCAGAGATCCAACACGTCATCGGTCTGGTCCTTTAGCACCTCTCCTGCCATGTGCAGGTGGTAGTCATCGTCATCTGACCACAATAGGGTCTTTTTTAGCAGATCGAGATCCTGCAAAGAAACGGGGCTTTGCGGCAGATCCGGCTTCTCATAATCATACCCATGAATGGATGGCATATTTTTAAATTTTAGGGTGAACGACATAAATATAGTTAGTTATACTAACTATTCCAAATGTCTGGGCTTGAAACAGACACTTTTTAATTAGGACGCTACAAATTGCTGATACACAGCCATTACCTCCACCGGCACCCTATCGGGATGGCCGCTTCAGCACGACCGGGGTAACCTAGCGAGGGTTGGTCGGCCGTGTGTCCGTCCGGCGATCTGTCGGGGAATTATTCGCTTTCAATGCGAATCGTGATGATATCCTTTCCCGAAAGCATAAAACTGGGGTGAAGCAGGCGAAGCTTGTCTTCCGTCACATTGCTTTCCCAAAGTTGTAACCTGCCGTTGCCTTTTGGTTCGATAGATACCCGACTTCCGGTTTCCCTGCTATTGACCAAGGTCATCATTGTTGCTTTGCCGTCGTCA
>Ga0164242_10000481_pt1 | contig 47957 bp, 47 predicted proteins | sample OricomgcompostMG_FD_108783 | JGI IMG/M metagenome (GOLD analysis project Ga0164242, IMG submission 108783) | Miracle-Growth compost microbial communities from Emeryville, California, USA - Original compost - Miracle growth compost (MG) ... | reverse complement strand
GAGGATTTTTTCAATATCAAAAGCGAGATCAAAGGCCGCATGGTCAAGATCAAATTTGACGAGGTGCTCTATATTGAAGGCGCCGTTAATTATATCCAGATACACACAACGGCGGGTAAGCACCTGACTTACCTGACCATGAAGGAGATCGAGCTCCACCTGCCCCGTCCTGTGTTTGCCCGCATCCATCGTTCCTTTATCGTTAACGTTAACCTTGTCAAGGTCATCGAGCGCAGCCAGATCAAACTGGAAAACGGCGAATCACTGGTCATGGGCGATTATTACAAGCAGCGTTTTCTGGATCTAATGGATGCACATTTGGTGCGAACCAGCCGTACGCCGGGAAAGGACGATTAGCTGTTTTTACGCTTCCTCACCGACGCTAAATATTTATACAACAGGTAATAGGTGATCATCTCCTGCTTGCGGGATTCATCGGTAAACAGCCGGTTGAGGTGCATATGGATAATGCTCCGCAAATAAGCTGGCCTTTCAGGGTGGTCTTTGGGAATACGGGCGGCAGCATTTTCCAGGCTGGCGATAAAGCGTTTAGCGGCCTTCACCGAGCCGCTGAGCATGGCCGGGTCAGCGGCCTGCATGACCGCATCAATTTCAGCCGATAGCTCCCGATACTTTTTATCCAGCTCCACCTTCACCTTACCTGCCGCGAATTCCGGCAGGAACAGCTCATATGAATTCAGGGCAAACCGCAATTGCTGTTCCGGTTCGCCGATAAATATCCCGACCATTGCACCGGAGGTCAACAGGGCGAAAAGATGCGCGCGGCCTGCCGGGTGGGCGGAATGCTTTTGAATAAAATGCAGCACTAGTTCACTACTGGCATGGAAGTGATTTTCCGTAAGTTCCATCCCTGCGGCGGCATAGCGTTCGAGTTCGCGGCTGTAAACGTCGATGTGGAATTCGCGGATCACTTGTTGCCTGACCCGATCCTCCAGCCTATTTTTGAAGGCCGCCAAAACTTCACTGATCGCTTCCGGCGCGACCTGTAAGCGGAGCCGGAGATGCGGGGCAGGGTCCTCGTATCGGATGAAAAACCATTGATGGACCGGGTAGCCGGCATAACGTTTGGACAGCAGCGGCTTTAACCGGAGCAGCAAGCGTGCGGCGCCCAGCTTCGGCGCATAGATTTTCAAGTAGAGCCACTGGGAGCCGGGCATGAACTTACGCACCGTGCTTTTATGGCTTTCTGTTTTACGGCTGATTGGAGCAGGCACTGCCATCGGCCCCTCCGGCAGCAAAAAAGCATTGTACTGTCTGACCTCCGCCTGCAGCAGGTATTCCCTGATGACCACTTCCTCTTTTTGACGGATACACTGGCAAAAGAAGGCCTGTTCCTCCTCATTTGCCCTGTTAAAGACCAATTGCTGGTCCCCTTCCGTTAGCGAAAATACTGTGGGCAGGTTTAATTTTTGAGCAAGTGTTTTAAATGCGGCGACGGCCTTGCCGCTTTCCGCTTGGCGGAGTGGTTCGAGTTCATCTCTTCCAATGATCCAGGTGGCCAGGCTCAGGATCGCATTTTGATAAACTACCCTGGGGTAAAAGGACTGGCCCGGGAAATTGGTCCTGAGGTCGAATCCCAGATTAAAACGGCCGTATTGGTAGGACAGGTCGGCCAGGAAACGGAAGAGCGGCAGGTTGTTCAGCCCGTGGTTGTAAGCCGAACTCAGTCGCGGGATAACCGCTCTTCCAAGTTTTTTGGAAAAGAGTACGGCCCTTCCCTGCTCTAGCCGGACATAGAGGTCTTGCAGCGCCAATTGCCGGTTCTTCGGCAGCACCGAAGCGGCCGTAACTGGCAGCTCGTAAGTATAAAGAGATCTTCTCCGGTTGACATTGTCCGCATGTGGGTCGGTCAGTTGCAGCAGCTCGGCGAAGATCAGCCCGGGGTTGAGTTGTTCCAGGTGCCGGGCCATCGCCCGCGCCGCCATTTCGAGCTGCTCATCGGCCACCGTAAACCTACCCATCAGCGCCGGGGCATTGACCCCGCCGGCGCTTTCTATCATGACCTGGTCCTCATTGACCCGGAATAAGACCGACATTCCCGTCAGCTCCTGTTGGGTTTCCGGCAGGGATTCCAGGTCTCCGGTGGTCAGTTTGATGATGCCGGGGCTGTCAGCAGCGCTGCGCAGCCAGCTTTGCAGCAACAACTGCTGCGCGGCGGTCCATTCCACGGAAGACGGACTTTCGGCAGCGTAGGGAACCTGCAGCGTTTCCAGCAACGGGTTGTCTTTTTCGGGCGCTTCCTGCTGATAACCCACCCCGGTTTCCGGGTCGAGGGCGGTCAGCAAAGGCAGCGCTTGCCCCTCGAAATGCTGTAGGAAAGTCTGCACAAAACGGTCCATCGCCGGGAGCTGGTCCGGCTGTGACAGCCGGCTTAAAGCGTAAATCCCGTTCCGGAGCTCGGACTGGTAACGCCTGTCCAGGGTTTCGTCGATGGTTTTATTTTGCAGAATCACACAAAGGGGATTACCTGAAAGTCCGGTTTCATTTGCGGGGAAGCAGACGGTTAATTGCCGGCTGAGGGATTGCAGATCGTCCGGCGAAACCTGGGTTTGGTCCAGGCCGGCGATCAGGGTTTTCAGCTGTCCGCTGTTGGTTGCGTCGGTGAGCCAGTCCTGTTCCAGCAAACGGTTCAGGTAGTCGGGACCGCTGATGTTTTGCCGCAAGGTGGGTACGAGCAGTTGCGCATCCGCCAAAAAGCCGGCATATTCCTGCGCCTCCAGAAATGTGCAGTCCGCCTCGCGTGCAATAAATCCGGCGATCTCGTATTTTGTCCTGCCTTCGCCGCACCAGGTAACGAGGTCCTTCAGCAGCTTGGAAAAGGCAATGGATTGCAGCAGGTATTCCCGGCGCTTTACATCGTTAGTGACCGTGGTCCGGAAGAACCGGTACTCACCCAGAGTGCGGTAGAGCGAAGGGTTCCCTGTTAGCTGCAACTGTTCCGGGCCTGCCTGGTTCAGCAGTTCCCGGCCGGCGATGGCCTGGTAAGTTTGGTCGGTCTGGAAATGAACTTTCAGGTTGGGGTGGCCTGCTCGTGCTGTCTGCGTTGCCCAGCCGGCCAGCGTAATGGAAGCAAATAGCCCAAAGGGCGTTGGCCGGAAACAAAAGCGATTGATATATTTCCGGAGGGTGGTTGTTTCCTTTTCGGATAGTTTACCGGCATGGAAGCCCTGTTTTTCGATGACCTGGTAGAACCCAGGCGTGGCCAGGTATAAAGCTGCACGGAAAAAATGATCGTCAAGGAAGGATTGTGGCTTCGAAGTATAATCGCCCGGTTTTTTAACCGGCATTCGTAACAGCAGGTGTGGTGCAAAAAGGTATTTCATGATATGGTTAGATAGCAGTTGAAATCCGAAAAGTAGCTTTATTTACGGCCAGCGCCAAAGATCATCCTTAAATATGACCAGGATCATATTTTATAGCGGCGAGCCCGCGCATTTTTGTACCATGCAAATGATCATCACTATCCATACCCGCATCAGCCGGCTGCTGGAATACGACCGCGACCGGGTTATCCAGGCGCTGACCGAATTGAACGCCAAATTTGCGCGGCTTAAAAACCCGCTGCTGCGCCGCCTGCTGGTTAATCGCGTCAGCATCGCCGATGCCTGCCGCATCTCCAATACCCCTGTGGCGGATTTTATGCGCAGCATGGAAGAAATCGGCTTCTGCATCGACGGAAAAGTACCCCCGGAAGCGCAAGCCGGGTTAGCGGAAATTTCTCCGGGCTTTACCGAACCTTTGGACTACCTGGAAATCGACGTACGCCCGATACTGGCAAACGGAAAAGATCCGCTGAAGGAGATCCTCGCATCCGTCAAATTGCTGGAAGAGGGCCAGGGCCTGAAACTGTTCAATAGCTTTGAGCCGACTCCCTTGATTCGCCTGCTGGCGGGAAAGGGCTTTAACTGGCGGGTCGACCGGGTTGCCCCGGACCTCGTCGTGACCTGTTTTTACAGCGCGGGGAAAATAGATGAATCTGTGGTCATGACTGAACCCGCCGTGGTAACCGATGACCAACTTTTTGACCAGGCGCTCGCCGGTTTTCCTGTGAATAAGCTGATTTACATCGATGTCCGTGAACTCCAGATGCCGGGCCCGATGCTGGCCATCCTGGAACAAACCCCGGCAATTACAGACGGAAAGGCACTGTTCGTTTACCACAAAAAGATCCCGGTATACTTGCTTCCCGAACTGGAAAAACTAGGCCTGAGCTATATTTTTAAAGCCAAAGAGCCCGGGGATGTGCATATGCTGATCTATAAAAAATGAGCGGCATTAAACAAAATCCGGGTTTGTACAGGATAGTGGTGACCCATTATGTTGCTGCAGCGTGCTGCTTTTTGATCCTGTCCCTGATGATGCTTTTTTCCGTGAGCGCCTTCCGGGGCCATTATTTTCACCCGCATATACTGGCGATTACCCACCTGGCAGCACTGGGATGGGGAACCATGATCATCTTCGGGGCTTCCTATCAGTTGATACCGGTCGTCCTCGAAACAGAACTGTACAGCGAAAAGCTGGCCTGGCTGAGCTTCGGCCTGTTCCTGCCGGGGCTCATCGAGCTGGTCTATTCCTTTTGGATATTTGTACCCGGCATCCATATGCAATGCGGCGCCGTATTAGTGCTCACCGCAGTCCTGCTGTTTACCCTGAATGTATACCTGACAGCGAAAAAGAAAAAGCAGGAGACGATACAGGAAGATTTCATCTTCAGCGCCTGTATATGCCTTTGCTTAACCGTTGCCCTGGGCACGGCGCTGGTCTTTAATTTCACCTTGTCGATATTTCCGCAGGACCAGTTACATTTTCTGAAGCTTCATGCGCATATGGGTCTGATCGGCTGGTTTCTGCTAATGCTCATCGGCGTGAGCTCAAAACTGGTCCCTATGTTCCTGGTTTCCTCGTACCACAGTACCAGGCTGCTAACCTGGAGCTATTACCTGATCATCGGCGCATTGCTTTACTTCCTGGTGGATGCCTATTTGTTTGGCTTGAGCTACCGCACCTATTTGATCTTTTTGATCGGCGGGGCCGGGCTCGCCTGTTATTTTATTTTCCTATACAAATGCCTGAGATCAAGGTTGCGGAAACACATCGACCTGGCCATGCGCAGCAGCTTCCTGTCCTTTCTATTATTGAAGATCGCTATGCTGACCGTTCCCTTCATTATTTACTTTCACCTCAAAAACAACCCGGCCACGATCCGTTTTTCGATGGTCTACGGCGAACTGATGGTCATGGGCTGGATCACGGCGCTTATCCTGGGCCAGACCTTTAAAACCTTGCCCTTTATTGTTTGGGTAAAACATTATGAACACCTGACCGGTAAATTCAAAACCCCGATGCCGGCCGACCTTTTTGCCGTCAGCCTGCTGAAGGCACAGACGGTCTCCTATATTTTTTTTTGCGTGACATTTATGCCGGGCTGTTATTTCATGGCCGTTCCATTGATCTATCTCGGCATCGCCGCGCTTATCGTGACCGCGCTGCTCTATTTGTCCAACGTCCTCGTGGTGCTTTTCCATAAAACGCAAACCTATGGCAAACTTTGATATCACCGACCCGCTGTCATTTATGAAGGCGGAAATCCTAGAAACCCTCCGGCTGGTCATCGATCCCGAGCTGCATATTAATATTGTCGACCTGGGTCTCGTTTATGGCGTTGCCATTGATACCGCCAGCAGCGCCGTACTGGTGACCATGACCCTCTCCTCGGCTTACTGTCCCATGGGAGAAAGCATCGTCTCGGCTGTAAAGAACTGTATTGAAGGGCATTATGCGGGGTATACGGCAGAGGCCGTATTGGTATGGCAGCCCGTGTGGTCCTACGATAGTATAACCGAGGAAGGTAAACGATTATTGGGAATCTGATGGGCCGCCTGCGCACGATAAACTATGCCCGCCTGGCGATCGTTAACTTTATGGTCCTTAGCTTTTGGGGGCTTGCCTTGCGGTATATGCAACTGGCCGACCTGCCGTTAAATTACCAGTTTTTATTACACGCGCATTCACATTTCGCTTTTTCCGGGTGGGTGTTCCTGACTATCGCTTACCTGGTTGCGCGCCTTTGTGATGGGGAACAACTTAGTGCCGGTTTTCGGTACGTCCTGCTGATGGCGCAGGTGAGCGCCTGGGGAATGTTGCTCAGCTTTTCGCTGCAGGGCTACAAAGCGGTGGCGATCAGTTTCTCTACGCTGTTTGTGCTGGTTGGCTTCCGGTTTGCCTATTTGGTGTGGCATCGCCCGCTGTTCCGGGCAAGGGTAAACGGTCCGGCCTATCTGTTGATCCGTAGCGCCCTTGTTTTCCTTTGCCTGTCAGCGCTGGGGCCCTTCACCCTGGGGCCGCTAGCGGCGTTGGGTCTGAAAGCCAGCCCCTGGTACCAGAACGCAGTATATTTTTATCTTCATTTCCAGCTAAACGGCTTTATGGAACTGTCGGCGCTGGGTTTGTTTGCCGCGACCTTGCCGCTGAATGGGTTCCGGTATGATGACCGGCGCTGGCTCAGACTGTTCATCATTTCGGCCCTGCCCTTATATTTTATATTTACTTTATGGGCCAGGCCGGGGCCGCTGGTTGGAATACTTGCCGGATTCGGCGCCACCCTGAACCTGCTCAGCTGGCTGGTCGTCCTCTTCCGGTTCCGGAGCCATGGCCGCTTGCTTTCCTTTTTACAAAAAGCAGCACTGGTTGCGGTGACGATCAAATGCGCCCTGCAACTGGCGATCTGTTTGCCCGTGATCGGAGACTGGACCTTTTTGAACCGTAATCTTATCATTGGCTACATCCATCTGCTGACGCTGGGAATCGTGATGCCACTACTGATCGGGCAGCTGGCTGGGATAAGTGCGTTACGCACCGGCGTTTTTTTTAACCTGCTGAAATCCTCCTATGTGGTCCTGGTCCTGACCTATTTGACACTGCTGTTTTTGCAGCCGCTCCTGGCCATTTGGGGGATACCGATACCGTTATACCAGCAGTTGTTGTTTTGGTCATGCGCGGCATTTTTAGGTTTTGGTATGGGTTTGCTGGCCACGGTTAAAAAAATTAATGTTCGTATATGACCCGCATCACTTTTGGAGCGGTCGGAATTGAGGAGATTTGTTTAGGGCGTTTTATCCATGCCCGCTAATCTGATCACTATGATAAAAGTCACCGACCCGGAAAATCCATCAACCATATATACGGCTGAACAAGCCTATCAGCGTTCACTGGTCTATTTTAACGGAGATGAACTGGCCGCGCGGGTGTGGGTCAATAAATATGCACTCAAAGATTCATCGGGTGCGATCTATGAATGCACGCCAGATGAGATGCACCAGCGCCTGGCCGGTGAGCTTAGCCGCATCGAACAACGGTACCCCAGGCCCCTGGCGGAAGCCGAAATACTTGAACTGCTACGCAACTTTAAGTATATCATTCCGCAAGGCAGCCCCATGACCGGAATCGGTAATCCCTACCAGGTTGCCTCGCTCTCCAATTGTTTTGTCATTGGCCATGACGGAGCCGCTGATTCTTATGGCGGAATTTTTAAGCTGGACCAGGAACAGGTCCAACTGATGAAGCGGCGCGGCGGTGTCGGCCATGACCTTTCCTATATTCGCCCGAAGGGATCACCCGTGAAAAATTCCGCATTGACCTCCACCGGGCTCGTTCCTTTTATGGAACGCTTTTCAAACTCCACCCGCGAAGTGGCCCAGGATGGCCGCCGGGGCGCGCTGATGTTATCGGTGGCTATCCGGCACCCGGACGCGGCGGATTTTATCGACGCTAAACTGGAACAGGGTAAAGTAACGGGCGCAAATGTATCCGTCCGTATCGATGATGAGTTTATGCGGGCCGTGGAGGATGCCACATCGTACCGGCAGCAATACCCGGTAGACAGCGATTCCCCACTGATTGAAAAAGAGATCGACCCTTCAATGCTTTGGAAGAAGATCGTCCATAACGCCTGGCGCTCCGCCGAGCCGGGGATTTTGTTCTGGGACACTATTATCCGCGAGTCCTTACCGGATTGTTATGCGGAGTTCGGTTTTAGGACGGTGTCGACGAATCCCTGCGGCGAGATTCCACTGTGTCCCTACGACTCCTGCCGTTTACTGGCCATTAACCTGTTCAGCTATGTAAGGGGGCCTTTTACAGCGGAAGCTTCTTTCGACCGGGACCTGTTCAAAAAACATGTGCACTGCGCGCAGCGATTGATGGATGACATGATCGACCTTGAACTCGAAAAGATCGACCTGATTCTGCAAAAGATAGCGGCAGATCCTGAAAACGAAGAATTAAAACGGACGGAAACGCAGCTGTGGCAAAAAGTCCGCAAAAAAGCCGCCGAAGGCCGCCGCACCGGTATCGGCATTACGGCCGAAGGCGATATGCTCGCCGCCCTGGGCCTGCGCTACGGCAGTACAGAAGCTACCGAATTCGCCGTCGGCGTCCACCGGACGCTGGCCGTCGAGGCTTACCGGGCGTCTGTGAGCGCCGCACGTGAACGCGGCGCATTCCCGTTGTATAACGCAGCGCTGGAAAAAGACAATCCGTTTGTGTTACGCCTGGCAGCAGAGGACCCGGAACTCTATGAGGAGATGTCGGAGCATGGGCGGCGCAATATTGCCCTGCTCACCATCGCCCCTACGGGTACGACCAGCCTGATGTCACAAACCAGTTCAGGTATCGAGCCAGTTTTCCTGCCGGTTTACAAGCGCCGCCGCAAAGTCAATCCCAATGACCAGGACGCCCGCGTTGACTTTGTAGACGAGGTCGGCGATTCCTGGGAAGAATACATCGTGTTTCATCACCGGTTCAAACAGTGGATGGCCGTGAACAGTTATGACCTGAACAAAAACTATACGCAGCGGGAACTTGATGAAATGGTCGCGCTTTCGCCTTATTTCAAGGCTACTTCCAATGATGTGGACTACTTGAAAAAGGTGGAAATGCAGGGGCAGATCCAGCAATGGGTCGACCACTCTATCAGCGTGACCATCAATATGCCCGCCAGCGTGAGTGAAGCCCTGGTTGGTCAATTGTACCTGGCCGCCTGGAAAGCCGGCTGCAAAGGCGTAACGGTCTACCGCGACGGTTCACGTTCCGGCGTACTGATTGCTCCTGCGGAAAACAATCCGGCTGCTGCAGCAGGTAGGCCTCTACGGGTGACCCGGCGGCCGGCGGTGCTGGATGCCGAGATCGTCCGCTTTCACAATAACAAGGATAAATGGATCGCCTTTATCGGTCTTCTCGATGGTAAACCCTATGAAATATTTACCGGCCTGGCGGACGATGAAGATGGTATCCTGATCCCCGCATGGGTCGACCACGGCCATATTAGTAAGAACCGGGAGCCGGATGGCAGTTCCCGCTACGATTTTCAATACCAGAACCGCTATGGACACAAGACCACGATCGAAGGGCTGTCCTATAAATTTAACCCCGAATACTGGAACTATGCCAAACTGATCTCCGGTACCCTGCGGCACGGCATGCCCATAGAAAAAGTCGTCGACCTCATCGGTAGCCTGCAACTGGATGAAGCCATCAACACCTGGAAGAACGGTGTGGCCCGGGCGTTGAAAAAATATGTGCCCGACGGTACCCAAACGACGAAACAGCAATGCCAGAACTGTAAATCCGCCAATCTGCACTATCAGGAGGGCTGCCTGACCTGTAAGGATTGCGGTTCTTCCAAATGTGGCTGATAGCCAAGATTGCAGATAATAAAATAGCGGGGGCTGGTCAGCTCCCGCTATTTTTTTTGTCATTGTTTGCTGATTTTCACCCGTTAATGACCAGCATCACTTTTTAATCCGGCAATAAAAGATACGTTTGTCTTTTATTAATCTAACATCAAAAAAATGGAAGTATTAGACATCCTCGATGTAACGGTGATCGAACCACGGTTCAAACACCCGACCATCTTCGACAAGTTCGATTCGCTGCTGGGCGGCGAAGCCTTTATTATTCACAACGACCACGATCCCAAACCGCTTTACTACCAGCTGCTGGCGGAAAGGGGACAGGTCTTTAACTGGGATTACCTGGAAAGCGGCCCAGATATCTGGCAAGTGAAGATCGCTAAAAAGACCGAATCGGAAACTACGGAAACGATCGGGGAGATCGTCGCCAAAGATTACCGCAAAGCGCAGGTATTCAAAAACCTGGGCATCGATTTTTGCTGCGGCGGGAAAAAGACCATCGCAGAGGTTTGCGACAAGAAAGGGATCGATCCGGCAGAAGTGGAACGTCAGCTGGAAGCCGTGAAAGGCGATGCGGCCGATAGTGAGCATGATTTCCAAAACTGGGACCTGGGTTTTCTGAGCGACTATGTCATCAATACGCACCACCGCTATGTGCGTGACAACACACCGTTCATCCTGGAGATCTCCCAAAAGGTAGCCCGGGTTCACGGCGACCGTCATCCTGAGCTTGTGCAAGTGGCGCAGCTTTTCGAAAGGATCGCCAATGACCTGACGCTGCACATGGTGAAGGAAGAGAAGATCCTGTTCCCGTTTATTAAGGAGCTGGCGCAGGTTTATAACTCCGGCGGGATGGTACCTTGGGCGGATTTCGGAAAAATCTCCGTACCCATACAGGTCATGGATTCGGAACACGAGCAGGTTGGCGGTGATTTTGAAACGATCCGCGCAATCACCGGAAATTATACCCTGCCGGCAGATGCCTGCAGCTCCTATACCATCCTGTTTAAAAAGCTGGAAGAGTATGAGAACGACCTGCACCGCCACGTGCACCTGGAAAGCAATATCCTTTTCCCGAAAGCCATACAGCTGGAAAAAGAATTGACGGCATAGTTCATCATCGTCGGATTTGTTATCCAAGCTAAAAAAAATGATATTATCCAAATCATGTGAATATGCCATCCGCGCAACCGTTTATGTGGCTTTAAAAAGTGACCGAAACGAAAAGGCGGGTATAATTGAGGTCGCCGGGGCTATCGGATCACCCCGGCATTTTACCGGCAAGATCCTGCAAGCCCTGGTTCGCAAAAAGATCCTTTCCTCCGCGAAAGGGCCAACCGGCGGTTTTTACCTTGAAAACGGCGACCAGCTTTTTCTGATCGATATCGTCCGCGCCATTGATGGCGACGGACTATTCAGTTCCTGTGTGCTCGGGTTAGCGCGCTGCTCGGGAACGGAGCCCTGCCCGATGCATGAGCAGGTCAAGCCGATCAGGGAAATGCTGCTGACGGAATTTTCAAAAAAACCGGTCGCCCGCCTGGCCGCTGAATTTGGTGCTCATGAGTATTATTTAAAATAAAAATTTAGATCAATAAAGAACATAGGTCTTTTACTGGGGAGCGCGGCCGTTGGGAAGAGTACCAGAATATGATGCAGATCATATTCTAAACTGAGAGCGGTCACGTACCACCCCGCTGCTTACTGATAATTTTAACGCATTAAAAATTCAACAAAAATGAAAACTAAAAAAACCTTATTGCTCGTTGCATTGATAGCCGGAATGACCTTCCTGTTCGCCTGCGGGCAATCCAATGGGGATAACGCGGAGGATACCAATGCCACCGCAACTTCCGCGACGCCGGCTGCCTCGGCAGATATCAATGTCGATGCGAAAAGCGACAGCAAGGGGATCGGCAAATTTACAGATGTCAAGCTGTCAGCTATCGACCCGGCTATGGCCGACAAAGGCATGGCGGTGTTCAATGCCAAATGTTCCGCATGCCATAAAGTGACCGACCAAAAGGTGGTGGGCCCGGGCTTGCTGGGTGTCACCAAAAGGCGCACCCCGGAATGGATCATGAACCAGATCACCAACCCCGTGGAAATGGAACAGAAAGACCCTGTGGGTAAGGCACTGCTCGAAAAGCACCTGACCCAAATGACCTTTCAGAACGTGACCGACGAGGAGACCCGGCAGATCCTGGAATATTTTAGAAAGAACGACAGTAAATAATCTTTAACGCTTTCATACGATGAATTTCCCAAAAATCATAATACCCGCGCTGGCCCTGCTGGCTGGTAGTACCATTTATGGCTGCAAACCTGGTAAGGCCGGTTCTTCCGTGGACGCGGATGCGGCTAAAAAGGTGTATGTCGCACCCGGCAAATACGACGAGGTTTACGCTTTTTTATCCGGTGGATTTAGCGGTCAGATAGCCGCTTATGGCATTCCATCCGGCCGCTTGTTAAAAGTGATCCCGGTGTTTTCACAAAATCCGGAGAACGGCTACGGTTATTCCGAAGAAACAAAGCCGATGCTGAACACCTCCCATGGCTTTGTTCCCTGGGACGATTCGCATCACCCTGAACTTTCTAAGACTAATGGAGAAGATGATGGCCGTTGGTTGTTCATTAACGGAAATAATACCCCGCGTATCGCACGTATCAACCTGGCGACTTTTAAAACCGTGGAAATATTGGAATTGCCAAATATTGGCGGCAACCACGCTTCCCCATTCTGTACGGAGAATACAGAATATGTTGTTGGTAATACACGTTTCAGCGAACCCTTGGATAACAGTAATGGCGATGTACCGATCGATAGCTATAGAAAAACCTTTAAAGGTGCGGTATCATTCGTAAAAGTTAATAAGGATAACGGAGCAATGAACCTTGCATTCCAACTCATTGTGCCACCGTTTAATTATGACCTGGCACATGCCGGCAAAGGGCCGTCACACGACTGGATATTCTTCACTTGTTATAATACAGAAGAAGCACACACGCTGTTAGAGGTAAACGCCAGTCAACGTGATAAAGATTTTATCATGGCGGTAAACTGGAAGAAGGCGGAAGCGCTGATCGCTGCCGGAAAAGGCACTAAAATAGCGGCAAAATATGCCCACAATGTCTATAACGAAAACACGCATACCGCTACATCTTCACTGGAAAAGGGAACGCAAACGTTGGATGTTACCAAATTTCCCGGCCTGGTATATTATCTGCCCTGTCCGAAATCGCCGCATGGCGTTGATGTAACCCCGGACGGAGAATACATGGCGGCCAGTGGAAAACTCGCTGCTGTGATTCCGGTTTTTTCCTTTAAAAAGATGCTTGCCGCAATAGACAAAAAGCAATACGATGGAATGATAGATAGCGTCCTACCGGTATTAAAGTATGAAGCTGTTCTTCATGGTGAAGTTAAAAAACCAGGTCTTGGGCCTTTGCATACTGAATTTGACGGCAAGGGCTATGCTTATACCACCATGTTCGTATCATCCGAGGTAGTGAAATGGAAGATAGATAACTTGGAGATCATCGACAGAATACCCTCTTATTATTCACCGGGTCACTTATCCGTTGTAGGCGGCGACTCTAAAAAACCGTTTGGTAAATACTTGCTTTCACTGAATAAGATTGCCAAGGACAGGTACCTGCCGACAGGCCCGGAACTGGCCCAGGCCTGCCAGCTGATCGATATTACCGGGAACAAAATGAAGCTGCTGCTGGATTTCCCTACGATCGGCGAGCCGCACTATGCGCAAATGATCCCTGCTGAAAAAATCTTAAAGAACCAGGTCAAGTTCTTTAAGCTGGAAGACAATAAAAATACTTATGTGACGAAGTCGGAAAAAGAAACCAAGGTAGTCAGAAACGGTAATCGCGTCGATGTGTATATGACTGCGATCCGCTCGCACCTGGCCCCGGATAATATCGAAGGGATCACGATCGGTGACGAGGTATATGTGCATGTGACCAACCTGGAGCAGGATTGGGACGTGCCGCACGGGTTCGCGATCAAAGGCGCCAACAACGCAGAACTTTTAATTATGCCAGGCGAAACCTGTACCCTCAAATGGGTTCCCGGAATAGTAGGAATTGTTCCGTTTTATTGCACGGATTTCTGTTCAGCGCTACACCAGGAAATGCAGGGCTACTTCAGGGTATCACCTGCCGGCGCTAATGTGCCCATCAAATTTTCTATCGGTGAAAACCCGGTAACCCAATAAGCTTAAAGTATGGCGCATAGTCTCCGTCCGGGACTATGCACTTTAGCAAAATTCCCGATCATGAAAACCCATACAAGAACACTGATCTTCATCAGCTGTGGGCTGATGCTGAGTGCCTATTTTCTTCCGCTCTGGCATATTTTACTGGATGCGCCACAATACCCCGAAGGGCTGGAAATGAAGATCTGGCTGAACGGCTTGTCAGGCAATATCGCCCAGATTAACGGCTTGAACCATTATATCGGCATGAAGGTCATTTCGGTAGACGACTTTGCGGAGTTTAAGATACTGCCCTATGTTTTTGGGGTGCTGACGCTGACCGGGGCCGCCGCTGCCGTACTCAAAAGCCGCAAGCTCTTAATAACCTGGCTGGCATGCCTGTGCCTGTTTGCCATCGCCGGTTTCAGCGACTTTTATATCTGGGAATACAATTATGGTCACCGGCTTAACCCTCATGCGGCTATTAAAGTGGAAGGCATGTACTACCAACCGCCGCTTTTTGGCTACAAACAGCTGCTGAACTTTACGGCTGGCTCCCTACCCGATACCGGCGGCATCTTAGTGGGCATCGGCGGCCTGTTGGCGGCCACCGCCGTATTTTATAAACCGCGCGTATCCTCCGATAAAACGACATGAAAACGCTATCCTCAATACTCCTCTTATGCTGCCTGCTGGCAGCCTGCAGCCGCGGCCCCGAGCCGATCAGTTACGGTAAGGAATCCTGCGCCCATTGCAAAATGACCATTATGGATAAGCGGTTCGCCGCTGAGGTGGTTACCGCAAGGGGCAAGATCTACAAGTTCGATGCGGCGGAGTGCATGGCGGGTTTTTTAAAAGAAAATCCAGCTATCACCGCGGACCAGAACAGTACCTTTTTGGTCAATGACTTTTCCAGCCCGGAACAGTTCCGCGACGCCCGCAAGGCCTGGTTTCTGCGGGACAGCTCCTTTAATTCGCCAATGGGCGGCAACCTTGCGGCGTTTCAGTCCCGCCGCGACGCCGTAGCGCAGGAAAAGGATCAGCATGCAGAAGTCATGGACTGGGCGGCACTTTTAAAACAGGGAAAATAATGAAAACGCTGGTGTCGTATATCGCCTTATTTTTTTTACTACCCCTACCGGGGAGAGCCCGCACGATCGTGGTGGCTCCCGGTTCGGCGGTTACCTCGCTGAAGCAGGCGATCGCGTTGGCGGGGAACAGCGATACCATCCTGGTGCGAAAAGGCACCTATACCAGCCTGAACACCCTGGTAGATAAATCCCTGATCATCTTGGGCCAGGGGAACCCGGTACTGGACGGGCGCTTCTCGGAAGAGGTCATCACTATCACCGCCAATAAGGTCACACTGGATGGTTTTACCATCGAGAACTCAAAGACCGGCTCGATACGGGACTTTGCCGGCATACGCCTCAGTAACGTTGAGCAGGTCACCGTCAGCAACAATACGCTCCGCAACAACTTTTTCGGCATTTACCTTTCCAACTGTCATGATATCCGGCTATTGCACAACCAGATCTCCGGATCCGACAACATCGAGAACTCCGGAAACGGCATCCACCTCTGGAAATGCAAAAAGGTGCTGATCAAAGGCAATTACGTGACCCGCCACCGGGACGGCATCTATTTTGAATTTGCCAAAAAATGTCTGATCGAGAATAACCTCAGCGAGAAAAATATTCGTTATGGCCTGCATTTTATGTTCTCAGACGACGATACCTACCGCCACAACACCTTTAAAAACAACGGCTCGGGGGTATCGGTCATGTACACCCGCCGCATCGCTATGCTTGACAATACCTTTATCGAGAACTGGGGCAGCTCCATTTACGGGGTACTCCTGAAAGAAATTACCGACGCCCGCATTGAAGGCAATCATTTTATCCGGAATACCACCGGTATCTATATGGAAAATTCGGACCGCATCACCGTGTCCGGAAACGACTTCGTGTCCAACGGCTGGGCCATGCGCGTGCTGGCCAGCTGCAATAGTGATCATTTTACGCGCAATAATTATTCCGGGAACTCCTTTGATGTCACCACCAACGGCACCCTGAAGGAAATATATTTCAGTAACAACTACTGGGATAAATACGAGGGCTATGACCTGAATAAGGATGGTACCGGCGATATTCCCTACCGCCCCATCAGTCTTTATGCCCAGATCATTGAGCAGAACCCGCAAAGCGTGATGCTGATGCGCAGCTTTATGGCTAATCTGATTGATAAGGTAGAGCGGGCGATTCCTTCCATTACACCCGAATCCGTCAAGGATGAAAAACCAGCAATGAAACCATGGAAAAGATAATCGAGATCCAAAACCTCAAAAAATCCTTCGGGCGGCTGGACGTTTTAAAGAACGTTTCCTGCTTCTTTGGCGGCGGCGTGGTGTCCATACTGGGCCCGAATGCCTCCGGCAAGACCACGCTCATCAAATCTATACTAGGCATGGTCGTTCCCGGCAGCGGGGATATCCTGTTCAAGGGCCGCTCGGTCCTTCATTCCTTCGACTACAAAAGGCGGATCGGCTATATGCCGCAGATCGGCCATTACCCTGATAACATGAAGATCGGCCAGCTCTTCCGCATGGTGATGGACATCCGTCAGCAGGAAGCCAGCGACACCGACCTGCTCAAAGCATTTCAGCTGGAGGGCATGTACCATAAAACCATGCGGACCCTGTCCGGCGGGACGCTACAAAAAGTAAGCGCCGCCCTGGCGTTCCTGTTCAGTCCCGATGTGCTGATCCTAGACGAGCCGTCCGCTGGCCTGGACCCCTTCGCGTCGGAAACGCTCCGCGAAAAGATCATGGCTGTAAGATCAGCCGGCAAGCTGGTTCTGGTTACCTCGCATATTCTCAGCGAGGCTGACGAACTGTCGGATGATATCCTTTATCTCTATGAAGGGCAGATCCGCTTTTTTAGGTCACTGGCTGACCTGAAAGCGGAGACCGGCGAACAAAAGCTCGGCAAGGCCCTCACACAAATTTTAAACGCTGTATCATGTTAAAGATCGCCAAATATATCATCCTCGACATCGTCCGCAGCAAAGTGTTGTTAGCTTATACCATCCTGCTGTTCGCGATCAGCCTGACTATTTTCATGTCGGATGCCGATGTCACCAAGGGCCTGGTCAGTATTACGACCGTGATTCTCATTATCGTCCCGCTCGTCAGCGTGGTTTATGCCACGACCTATTATTTCAACGCGGCGGAATTTACCGAGATGCTCGTTTCCCAGCCCATCAGCCGCCGGGACATCCTGATGGGCAAGTTCATCGGCATCAGTTGCTCGGTCATGCTGGCTTTTGTGCTGGGCGTTTGCCTCCCGGTGGCCCTTTTCGCATTTCCGCGACCGGGGTCACGCTTATGGTTTCCGGCTGCCTGCTGACCCTAAGTTTCGTATCCCTGGCCTTCCTGACCTCGGTCATCACCCGTGATAAAGCCAAAGGCATCGGCCTGGCGCTCATGCTCTGGTTCTATTTTTCCATCATCTTTGACGGCCTGGTCTTATTGTTCCTGTTTGTTTTTGCCGATTATCCGCTGGAAAAAGCAATGATCGTGCTGACCGCCCTGAACCCCATCGACCTGGCCCGTATTCTGATCCTGCTGCAACTCGACATCTCGGCCTTGATGGGCTATACCGGCGCTTTATACCAGCAATTTTTCGGGAGCGGCTCCGGCATCGTCTTTTCGCTGCTTATGCAGCTGCTATGGATCGTCGTACCTGTATATTTTGCCTTACGCATATTTAAAAAGAAAGACCTGTAATGAAAAAACTCGCCCTCTTATGCTTGTTAACCCTTGCTTTTTGCGTGGGTAACGCGCGGAATTTATATCAACAGCAACCCGCCACCGAAAAGCTCGTCCTGAACCAGGGCGCCAAATGGAAGCTTGGCAAGGCTACTTTAAGTAAGCTTACAGGGCTTCAGCAGATCGCTAGAAATACACAATTTAAAGCTTTGTTATGAACACTATGACGACCATTGCTGAAGTATTAATATACTTAGAGAAGAAAGTTATACCGTCGACTTCAGTCTGAATGATAACTACCTGGTATGTCATGGAAATTCACTTCAGTTACTTGCCGATGAATTTGTGATCGATAAGCATTATCGCTTTGAGGGTCTTTCCGACCCCGGCGATGAAGCCATAGTGTATGCAATATCTTCGATAAAGAACAATTTGAAAGGGACCCTGGTAAATGGCTACGACATTTCTAGTGAAAGTTTGACCGATGATTTAATAAGTGCGCTAAAAGAAAAAGACTTTAACAACCTTACCAACAAAAACAAATAAGGACAAAAGAATTTACTTATTTAAAGGCTTAGGGTTAAGCATGGTTTTTAACCAAAAATATAATAAGAGTTCACAGTCAATAAAACTGTTGTCAAAAATTTGCAATAATTAAATAAAGCCTATCTTTTCGTAAAGAAATACCTTTTATTTGTATAATAAAAGACATAAACATCTTTTATTAGGTCCTTTCTCATTCACTTCTCTTCAATACAAGCTATCATGAAAAATATTCTGATATTCAACGACTTTTCGCCTGAAATGGAACATGCTGCTCAGTTTGCGTTGCTATTAGCAGGAAAAACCAATACTACCTTACATGTATGGAATACCTTCAACAAAGCAAAATCACCGGCAAACGTTGAAATGGTTTCTTATGACATCAATCAAATTGTGCCGGACTTATCTTTCGATAAAAACAGCTGGATCGAAGAATTAGAATCGAAACTTTATTCGCAAACAGGATTATCGCCTGTAGTGAATATTATCGATGACGAAGATTTTTCCCCTGATAACATATTATCTATGGTAAATAGGTGCGATGCGGGATTACTAATCAATGGAGTTTTAGAAGACAAACAACACATCGCGCATATCGAAAAGGGACTACTTTGCTGTTCTACCAGGTCAGGGTGTCCAGTATTATTAGTTCCGGAGCAATTTCAATGTAAAGCCTTTGAAAAAATAGCTTATGCAACAGATCTTCGATTCTGCCGCCAGGACATAATCCATTACTTAAACAATCTTGCGACCGCGCTCACTGCCAGCATTTTAATAGCTGGCACAGCATCAGCGGGCCTGCCACACGTCGATGATAGCTATGCGCTTAAGATTTTTAAAGAAGAGATCGTTCAATCTGTTAATCACGAACATTTTTATTTCGACAATATCAGAGAAAGAGATATTCTTAAGGTTTTTGACGTCCTGGTTAACGGCATGAATAACGACTTGTTGGTATTAGTAAATCATGGGTATCATTTCAATGAATTATTAGGCTACGATATTCCCTATGTTATACCCAGGAATATACGTATTCCATTGCTGATCTTCCCATCTTAACGCGTTTTCCTATCGTTTATCTTTTATAATGCATAAAATATGAAAAACTTAAAAACCAAACGGGATAACTCAGTATCGTTTTCATTTAAAAAGACCAAGTAGTAGCAAATTTTATTAATTATTCTGAGAGGGTTGTGATTGCATGAAACTAAGGATTAAAAGAGTTTATGATAATCCTGCGAAAGACGACGGGACGCGTATTCTTGTGGACAGGCTCTGGCCAAGGGGACTAACTAAGCAAAAGGCAAGAGTTGACGTCTGGTTAAAAGACATTGCTCCCAGCACTGAACTGCGGAAATGGTTTGCCCACGATCCCGAAAAATGGTACGAGTTCATAACGAAATATAAAATGGAGCTTGATGAAAATAATGATCAAACGGCAATTTTAAAACAATACCTAAAGCACGGTCCTGTCACACTGGTTTACGGAGCAAGGGACGAGTTGCACAACGAAGCGCTCGTTCTTAAACAATTATTAAGCCCTGACACGACAATATAGAAGCTATGTATTCTTAATGATTATTAATGATCATACGTCGATGAAATGTTGTAAAAGCTTGCACTTCTTTATATATACCGCGTGGAATTTCATTGTATGAGCTGAAGCATTTTTTAGATAAAGACCTAAACGAAAAGCCTAAATAGAAATAACTTATTTTTTAAAATTATATCATGGAACATGAAAATTTATTTCCGGCTGCAACCAAAGAGCTGAGTGATAAAAAGGCTGCATTAGCCCGTAAAAATGTAGAAGCATGGCGAACCTTTAGTAAAACAGTATTTGAGGAGGGCGCACTTCCTGAAAAAACAAAACAACTGATTGCTGTAGCAGTAGCACATGTAACACAATGCCCATACTGCATAAGGTCGCACACCAAACAAGCCATCCGGAAAGGCGCCAGCAGAGAGGAAATTATGGAAGTTGTTTGGGTGGCAGCTGAAATGCGTGCGGGTGCTGCTTATGCACACGCAACTATTGCTATGGATGAAATGGAAAAATATTAAGATTTTGGAATATCGATAAATTTAAAATGGTGGAAGAACGATTAAACTATGCAAAAGTTTCGCCAGACGCATTAAAAGCAATGCATGAACTTGAAAAATATGTCACCGCCTCCGGGCTTGAACGTCCGCTATGTGAACTGATAAAAACGAGAGCTTCGCAAATAAATGGCTGTGCGTATTGTATTGACATGCACACCAAAGATGCCCGCAAAGCGGGTGAAACAGAACAACGCCTATATGCTTTAAACGCCTGGCGGGAAGCTCCTTTCTATACTGATCGTGAACGTGCTGCTTTAGAATGGACCGAAGCCCTTACTTTAATTTCAAAAAATAATGTGCCAGATTCTTTATATAATTCGGTTCGTAAACATTTTAATGAAAAAGAAATCGTTGCCTTATCCATAGCAATTATCGCCATAAATGGGTGGAACCGGCTGGTGATTGGTTTTCGCACCATTCCAGGAACTTATATGCCGCAATGAGTACTGGGACACAATTGTGTTTTCCCGCAGCGTAATAATTTAATTCCTAAACACGTGGTGCAAAATCGACGTTTTATTTAACTTGGTTATCCGCCTTTAAGTGATGACGGCCCTGAATAATTAGCAACAAGATATTAATCCAATTAAAATGGCCAACGAAAACATGAACTTAACCCTGAGAGTGTGGCGACAAAAAGACGCGCAATCAGCGGGCTGATTCGTAATATATAAGGCTGAAAACATTTCACTCGATATGTCATTCCTCGAAATGCTGGATGTAATGAACGAAAGCCTCGTGCACAAAAACGAGGACCCCATATATTTCGACCATGACTGCAGGGAGGGCATCTGCGGTATGTGTTCCTTATACATCAACGGTCATCCTCACGGACCGAAAAAGGCGATCACCACCTGCCAGTTGCACATGCGTACGTTCCATAACGGGCAAACGATCACTATCGAACCATGGCGGGCGGCTCCTTTCCCAGTTATAAAAGATTTGGCTGTTGACCGTTCTGCATTCGACAGGATACAGCAGGCCGGCGGTTACATATCAGTAAATACCGGCGGCGTTCCTGATGCCAACGAAATCCCCATACCAAAGGTCATTGCCGATGAGGCTTTCAATTCCCCTACGTGTATCGGCTGTGGCGCTTGCGTAGCCGCCTGCAAAAATGCTTCAGCTATGTTATTCGTATCAGCTAAGGTATCACAACTGGCGCTATTGCCTCAAGGTCAGCCTGAACGGTATCGCAGGTACAATACATGGTTGCTAAAATGGATGAAGAAGGGTTTGGTAACTGCACCTGACAGGCGCTTGTGAAGCCGAGTGCCCCAAGGAAATCAGTATAACGAACATTTCCCGAATGTATAGGGACTATTTTAGTGTAAAATTGTTTAGACAGGAAGAGCTACAAGATTCATCGAAAGAAGAATAATAATAGTAATAAAGGATGTTTTATTGCCTTAAAAAAATTCATACTCGACATCCTCTCGCGCAGAACCATCCTTCAGCCAATATACTTTTAATTTTTGTTCACAGGTGTATTGAATATGTTATCTGTCCTCATTTCGCTTCCAATCAGGTCCGCAAGGCTTACTTTATCCAGCAACTCGTCAATATTGATCTGAACCATTTGCCAAAGGGAACGTATCGAGCAATCTACTGAGTTGGTACACAATTTAAGTATCCCTGAGTAATCAGAACAAAATGATTGCTCAAATAATGATCCGCCTAAAATTTTTAAGACCTGGTTGATATTGATTTCATCCGCAGGCCGCGCCAGGACATATCCGCCTTTATTACCCGGCGTGCTATTAATGTATCCTTCGATACGAAGCAGGCGGGTGAGTTTGGCGACATAGGGAAGCGACAAACCTTCTGCCACTGCTAATGACTGTATGGTCATGCCCTCCTTGTCGCGAAATTTGGCAATTCTTAATAATATCCGCAACCCATATTCTTCCTGTGATGTTATTCTCATATTTGATTATTAAGAAACAGTCTCTTGCATGATCCAAAATTATCCGTTTTATTGGTCTTGTGCAAGATTAGCGCGATTATAACAAACCTAATTCCAGCTTCGCTGTTTCGGACATCATATCGCTGTCCCATGGTGGATCCCAGGTTACCACAACCACCACTTCGTTTACTCCTTCTATCGCCCTGAGCTTTTGTTCCACCTCAACAGGAATATCCTGGGCCGAGGGGCAACTGGGTGCGGTAAGCGTCATGACGACCTGGATGTTATTGCAGGGAGGCAGCACTTCCGCCTCATAAATTAATCCCAGCTCATAAATGCTGACCGGTATCTCCGGGTCATATATAGTTTGCAAACAGTCAATCACTTTTTGTTTCAGCACTTCTGCTTCCATTGGTAAAATATTAAATATGAACTTCTTTATAAGCTAAGGCATAGTCCTTCATTTGTTTGACCATGGCCCGCAAGCCATTTGAACGCGTTTGAGCCAGGTGCGCATGCATCCCGATCCTTCCAATAAAATCCAGCGAAGCGCCGATAATTTCTTCTGGCGTATGTCCCGATAACACGGCAATCAACATACTGATCAAACCTTTTACGATCATTGCATCGCTGTCGGCCTTAAAAAATACCATGCCGTTACTATAGGAAGATACCAGCCATACCGTGGACTGGCAACCCTTGATTTTTCTGTCTTCTGTTTTATCCCGCTCTTCCAGGGCCGGTAATTTCTTACCGAGCTCAATGATATACTCATACTTTTCCTCCCAGGTATCCAGGAAGGAAAATGACTCAATAAAATCGCTCTCTATTTCTAAAATGTCCTTCTCCATGGTTATGACAATATCTTTAGCGCCTTCCAAAGTCCGGCTATCAACGCATCTACTTCTGCAAGTGTGTTATAAACAGCAAATGAAGCCCTCACGGTTCCAGCAATGCCGAAGCGGTCCATCAGCGGCTGTGCACAATGATGCCCTGTTCTGACGGCAATCCCCTGGTTGTCCAATAAAACGCCGATATCCTGCGGATGAAAACCATTAATTATAAAGGACACCAAACCGACCTTTTCCCTGGCCTTGCCAATGATAGTTAATCCGGGAATCAATTCTAACTGCGCCGTCGCGTATTGCAATAAAGCCGTTTCATGTGCGCTGATATTGCCTCTCCCAAGATCATTCAAAAAATCCAATGCTGTTTTCAATGCGATCGCATCTGCTATATTTGGCGTGCCCGCCTCGAATTTATAAGGAAGCTCATTATAGGTGGTCCGATCAAAAGTAACCTCTTTGATCATTTCTCCGCCTCCCTGGAAAACCGGCATGCTTTCGAGGATGTTTTTTTTACCAAATAACACCCCTATCCCTGTTGGGCCGTAAAGCTTATGCCCTGAAAATGCAAAAAAATCACAATCCATATCCCGAACATCGATGTCCAGGTGAACGGCGGACTGCGCCCCATCGATCAACACTAGGGCACCAACCTGGTGGGCGGCCCTAATCATGGATTTAACAGGATTTACCGTGCCCAGTGCGTTTGATGCATGTACAATAGCCACCATTTTTGTTTTTGGGCCGAGCAAATTGTAATAATCAGTCAGCGAAAGCTCGCCATTATCCAGCACAGGAACCACTTTCAATACGGCCTTCTTTTCAATACATAATATTTGCCAAGGCACAATATTAGAGTGATGCTCCATCCCCGAGATCAGTATTTCGTCACCGGAAGTGATGTTCGCCCTGCCCCAGGTATAAGCAACCAGGTTAATACCTTCTGTAGTTCCCCTGGTAAAAATAACCTCTTCCGAAAAGGTTGCACCGATAAACTGCTGGACAGCGATACGGGAAGCTTCATAAGCGGCAGTGGCTTCTTCAGCAAGACTATGGATGCCGCGGTGGATGTTAGCATTATAAGTGCTGTAATATTGGCTGATGGCGTCAATAACAGATCGCGGTTTCTGAGTGGTTGCGGCATTGTCAAAATACACCAAAGGCCTGTCCTTAACCACCCGGCCAAGTACAGGGAACTGCTGGCGAATGGCAGCTATATCAAGATCAATGGTTGTTGGGTTCGTCAAATTCATTTTTCATTAACAGATAAGCGTGCCGTGATCAATTGTTCAATATACCCGCGTAATAATTCCGGCTTTATCTGGTCGAGTATATCCGACGCAAAAGCCTTCAATAAAAATTTCTGCGCATCCGGCTTCGGGATGCCCCTCGCCCTCAGATAAAATAATGCATTTTCATCCAGTTGACCTACTGTACAGCCATGCGAGCATTTGACATCATCTGCAAAGATCTCCAGCTGCGGTTTAGTATTTATGGTGGCATCATCCGATAACAAAATGTTTTTATTGGTTTGATAGGCGTTGGTTTTTTGTGCATCAGGGCGGACGATGATCTTACCGTTAAATACACCGGTAGCATTATTGTCCAGAATTCCTTTATACAATTCATTGCTGAAACAATTGGGTTGTACATTATCTACCAGCGTGTGGTTATCTGCGTGCGTGTGGTCACTCAAAATGTACAGCCCAAATAAATGAGCCTCACTTCCGGCGGCTTCCATGATCACGTTCATATTGTTACGGATCATGCCTCCGTTGAGGGTGACGGTTACCGCATGCACGTAACTGCCGCCGATTTGACGGATATGTGTGGTACCTACCTGACTGCCATTGGCGGCTTCATTTTGAACCTTGTAATACTCAACAACAGCATCTTTGTGAACTACCACCTCCATAACCTGGTTAGTGAAACATTCGGATGCTCCCAAGGTGCTAAATGTCTCTACTAACTGAACTTTCGCCTTCTGCTCTATATAGATCAGGCTTCTTGGCTGCGAAAGTATATTATATTGCCTTGCATCGGAGATATGATAAATATAAAGGGGCTGGTTCAGTTCCTGTTTCGGTAGAATATGAATAAAAACACCTCCATTAATGAAAGAAGTGTTCAGCGCATGAATACCATCTTTAATATAGACATTGCTGCAACCGAGATGCTCCTCTACCAACTGTTTATACATGCCGCCCGCGGCATCTTCCAGCGGCAACACCGCAAGCTGGCCCGGTGCAGACCGTATTTTTGAAAGCTGTGGCACGAAACGGCCATTTATAAAAACAATTTCATTTGCTTCCTGATGGCCGGGCAGTCGAATAACATCCACATCAGCTGACGTAAGAAAAGGAGTCGGGAGATAATCGTCAAAAAAATACTTATTGTTGAACAGTTTCCCGACGTCCGTATATTTCCATTCTTCATTACGCTTGGTCGGTAGGCCTGCTTTGTCAAAAGCGTGAAAACCTTCCCGCCTGACCCGGGCGATCAGGCTTAGCGAGTCCTCCGCCTGCGACTGTTCAAAATGGTCCTTAAAATCGCTTAAATCCATCATCGCTGTTTGTTTTATTCAGCTGTTATTAAACCGGCTTCGCCTTTAATAAAATCGTAGCCGTTTTCCTCCAGTTCCAAAGCCAGTTCTTTCGCACCGGATCTGACTATGCGCCCGTTATAAAGCACATGGACAAAATCAGGCTGTAAATAATCCAGCAGCCGCTGATAGTGCGTAATGATAAGCACTGCATTATTTTCATTCCGCAGCTTATTAATGCCATTGGCGACAATGCGCAATGCATCAATGTCTAAGCCGGAGTCCATTTCGTCCAGTATCATCAGCCTGGGTTCAAGCATGGCCATCTGGAAAATTTCATTGCGCTTTTTTTCTCCGCCGGAGAACCCTTCGTTGATCGAACGGCTCAGCAGTGACTGATCGATCTGCAGCATAGCCATTTTTGCTTTCATCAATTTCATAAAGCTGACAGCATCCAGCGGTTCCTCACCCCGGTATTCCCTCTTTTCATTTACTGCTGCCTTAATAAAATTGGTTGTGCTGACCCCCGGTATTTCAACAGGGTACTGAAATGCCAGGAACAAGCCTTCGCGCGCTCGGTTTTCAGGTGACATTCCCAATAGATCTTTCTCTAAAAAAGTAACTGACCCTTTCGTTACCTCATATTCCTCCCGGCCCGCCAGAACCGACGCCAGCGTACTTTTGCCCGAGCCATTCGGCCCCATGATCGCATGGACCTCCCCGGCCCGGATAGAAAGATTAATGCCATTAAGTATTTGTTTACCTTCGATGGACGCGTGTATGTTTGTAATTGATAACATGATATCTTGGTTCTATTAATTCATAAGTTCTGTTAGCCGACACTGCCTTCCAGGCTTACAGCAAGTAATTTTTTAGCTTCTATCGCGAATTCCATCGGCAACTTGTTCATCACTTCTTTAGCGAAGCCGTTAACGATCAGGGCAACGGCTGTTTCGGCATCGATCCCTCTTTGCTTGCAATAAAAAAGCTGGTCCTCACCGATCTTGGATGTAGTCGCCTCATGCTCGACAACCGATGTCGCGTTTCTTACCTCCATATAAGGGAATGTATGCGCGCCGCAATGATCGCTTAACAACAGCGAATCGCATTGTGAGTAATTGCGGGCCCCCACAGCATTCTTACCCGCACGGACTAAACCGCGGTAACTGTTCTGACTATGGCCGGCGGAAATTCCTTTGGACACGATCCGGCTCCTGGTGTTTTTACCAAGGTGTATCATCTTGGTACCTGTATCTGCCTGCTGATAGTGATTTGTAAGGGCCACTGAATAGAATTCACCGACAGAATGATCGCCTTTTAGGATTACGCTGGGATATTTCCAAGTAATGGCAGAGCCTGTTTCCACCTGGGTCCAGGAAATCCTTGAATAATCACCCAGGCATAACCCGCGTTTGGTGACAAAATTGTAAATGCCCCCGTTACCATCCTGGTCACCGGGATACCAGTTTTGAACAGTAGAGTACTTGATTTCGGCATTTTTCATCGCAACGAGCTCAACTACTGCAGCGTGCAACTGGTTCTCATCCCGCTGGGGCGCCGTGCAGCCTTCCAGGTAACTCACATAGCTCTCCTCTTCGGCGATGATCAGGGTTCGTTCAAACTGCCCGGAATTTCCGGTATTGATACGGAAATAAGTTGACAGCTCCATCGGGCAACGTACACCTTTGGGGATATAACAAAACGAACCGTCGCTAAATACGGCTGAGTTTAAAGCAGCGAAGAAATTATCAGTGGGGGGCACAACAGAACCCATATACTTTCTTACCAAGTCAGGATGCTGCTGGATGGCTTCACTCATGGAACAAAAAATGACTCCAATGTCTTCCAGCTGCTTTTTAAAGGAGGTGGCGACCGAGATACTATCAACCACCACATCGACCGCTACCCCGCTAAGCCTTTTTTGCTCGTTCAGGGAAATCCCTAATTTTTCAAAAGTGCGGAGCAGTTCAGGGTCCACTTGATCCAGCCCTTTGAGCTTTCCTTTGTTTTTGGGAGCGGCATAATAGCTGATGTCCTGGTAATCTATTTCAGGATAATTCACATTCGGCCATTTCGGCTCTTCCATAGTCAGCCAATGCCGGTAGGCTTTCAACCGCCAGTCCAGCATCCAATCCGGCTCGTTCTTCTTTTCCGAAAGCAGGCGGATCACCTCTTCATTGAGGCCCCGCGGGATCACATCGGTTTCAATATCGGTTACAAAGCCATATTTATAATCGCCCGCAACCGTTTGTTCCAATGTATTTAATTCTTGTTTCATTGTATGGTATTTGGTTAGCCTGGCAGGCATTGCCCGCCAAAAGTCCTTAAGGAAACCAATAAGCTATGTCCCGGGCAACCCGGTACCTGAACTTAATATTACAGAAACCGACAAGGGCTATGTATATGATCACACAATTATAAAGCAAAATTAACTATTTATACAAAAAAGTATAAATAATGTTTTAAGGATGACTTTAGGAAGCCGTCGAGCCTTATCAGCTGCGAATTACTCATAAACCAATGCCCTGATGGTGACTTCTTTATCGTCGCCGACAGAGATCAGGTAATTGTTAAAGGAACTCCAGAGTAATTTATTGACAGAGTGGGTATGACCGGTAACACTATCTTTCGTGATGCGTTTGATCAACCCGAATGTTTTCGCGTCCCATATCTTCACAGTCTTATCACGGCTTGCCGTGGCGAACATAGCCCCATCGGGACTAAAGACAATATCATATATGGCCCAGTTATGGGCCGGCGTAGATTTCACCTGGGTATAACTACCGGTTTCCCAAATATTCAAATGCGCATCCCTACCCCCCGACAGGAGAAAATTTCCATCGGGAGAGTAGCGGACAATATTTGCGGAAAGCCGATGCGCGATGAACCCATATTTAAGCTGTAATGTAAACAGGTCCAAAACAAAAATATCGCAGCTGCCCATGGCAATGGCAATTTCGGAAGTATGGTAATTGAAATCTATACTGCGCAGTTTTTCCCGGCAAAGAGTTATTATCTTAAGGAGTGAAAAGCTACTAAGGGAACAAACGGCGAGGTTACCATCGCCGCCGGCTGTATAAAAATAATTAGTTTCCAAAGAGTATTTGATATCGAACACGGGGCCATTATGCTGTTTAAGTATCCGTATCTCCTTTTTTTGATCAATATCTATAATATGGATACTGCCATCTGTCGTCCCTGCCAGCAATAGTTTTTTCTCTGGAATATGGCAGATCGTATACAGGTGGGCTGCAAATGAAGTCGCAAACTTTTCCCCCTGGAGGCTGTCCATATCCCATTGCGCAATGAAATTGTCACTGCCTCCGGTAAATAACGTATTCGTGTAAAGACCCCGGTCCATAGCATAAATACATCCGGTGTGCCCATTGAGTGCCCCGATCAATTTAACCTCTAATTTTTTTTCGTTAATAACTTCCATGACCCCTCTTTTTGATAATGCTTCCCATCAATGTTGTCATAGCTGATCAGCTATATGGTACTGCGATAATAAGCTGCCTCTTTCAATTAATCGCCTATCTGAACGCTCCGGTCATTCTATGATCCGCCGCAAGTATAACAACTTTTTATTGTTTATACAAAAAAGTATAAACAATAAAACTGAAATACTACCTTTGTCGCGTCGCGGGTCTCCACAAACGCAGACTGCTTAAAACAAGACAATGAAAACATTTCTACTCCGTGTCAGCTTTATTCTTCCTTTTTTGCTACCGGTTTCTCAAGTCACCGCAAAAGATAATAACCCTACCGTACAAACAATCATTCATCTGCTGGATTATATTTCGGCAGATTACCCCACCGCTGTACAAAAGCGTACCGTTCAAAACAAGGAAGAATATAGCGAGATGATGGAGTTCAGCGCTACCGTGACCACCATGTGCGGAGAGCTTGCCGGCGAGAAACACATTCAAAGGCCCTCTTTCCTGGATAGCGCCAAACGGTTGAACCAGATGATAAAGGACAAAGGTTCATCCCGATCGGTCAGCCTCCTGTCGAAATCAATAAAGGAGTTAATCATAAAAGCAACGGGATATCAGGTAAGTCCGCCATCGTGGCCGGATCTATCCACCGGCCAGGTCATTTATGGCCAAAAGTGTTCATCCTGCCACGGGAGCACGGGAGCCGGGAACGGGCCCCTTGCGCTCTCGCTCCACCCTGCGCCGGCTAATTTTTTAAACGACTCCATTATGAACAGAGTTACCAGCCTCCAGGCATTTCATACGATTAGCCTGGGTGTGAGAGGTACCGCGATGAAGGGTTTCAAAGAGCTTTCAGCCGATAAAGCATGGAACCTGGCCTTTTATATCCAGTCCTTAAGGTTCAAAAAGCTGAATTTAAATAAGACAAGATCAGATTCGCTTTATCAGGCTGCTATGATCAAGGTTACCCTAAAGGATGTCAGCAGCCTTACCGATCGTGAGTTAATAAATAAAATGGATGGCGGCGTGGAATTGAAAAAAGAAATGCTCGCAAGTATCCGGCTTCATACCCCTGATAAGGCTACAATCCATTCACTTCAATTGGCAAGGACTTATCTTCTGGAGGCGCTACATGAATATCAACCTAACAAGGCCTCCGGCGCAAGGCAAAAAGCATTGAGCGCTTATCTTGAAGGGATCGAACCCATTGAAGCACAGCTGAACACCAGCGATGCCAATCTAACGACCAAGCTCGAACAACAAATGCTGAAAGTCCGGTCTGTTATCGAAAACCATCGTAGCAGGGCAGAAGTAAATCAGGAAATCAACGGCGCGTTAAACCTGATTGCTGACGCAGGAAGCGTATTGGAAAAAACCAAAGTTTCCTTCTGGCTTGCATTTGTACTTTCAGCCTCTATCCTCTTAAGAGAAGGAATGGAAGCATTCCTGATTATTGCAATCATGATCAGCGTAATCAGATCTACCGGTAAACAAAAGGCGCTACTTTGGTTACATGGAGGATGGATAACTGCTTTGCTTGCGGGACTTGCCGGATGGTATTTGGCAGATCTGATCTTAAAAATCAGTGGCCAGAGCAGGGAAATGCTTGAAGGTTTTATATCGCTATTTGCCGTATGCGTTTTAACCTATGTGGGTTTTTGGTTGCATAGCAACTCCGATGTAAAAAAATGGAAATCATTTGTGGAGCAGAAAATAAACCTTCTGTTAAAAAAAGAAAACATGATCGGGCTCGCCGCCTTTGCATTCCTGGTCGTTTTTCGTGAAGCGATCGAATCAATCCTGTTTCTGAAGGCCATTGAGCTGGAAGTTGATCAGGGTAACCGCGCATCCATAGCCCTGGGAGTATTAACTGCATTGGCGCTGATATTTCTCATCGCATTTTTATGGCTAAAATATACGCAAAGGATACCGGTTAAGCAATTGTTCAAATACGGTTCTATAATGATCTCTGTGCTAGTCATTATCATTATTGGCAAAGGCATTCATTCCCTTCAGGAATCAGGTCTTTTTACCGTACATCCCTTTCACTTTAACATTACCAATGATTTGCTGGGCATTTATCCGACTGCAGAAACCATGATCGCCCAAAGTGTTTTATTACTTTTTATTATCGGCTTCGTCTTATTGGAACAACGAAAGTCAAAACGGACTATCCGGGTTTAAGAAACCGACTTTAAATGTCATTTCACAGTCAAGAATAAAAGTATTAAAGTACTTTTATTCTTTTAACTCAGAATATCACTACCTTTATCCCATTCAATAAAATATAAAAAAATGGAAATCTTAGAAGATGACGTACTGAATGTTACGCTGATTGAACCCAGGCTAAAACACCCGACAATTTTTGAACGCTTTGATGCGCTGAAAGAGGGGGAAGGTTTTGTTATACTGAATGATCATGATCCTAAGCCGGTTTACTACCAGCTTCTTGGTGAACGCGGTGATATATTTATATGGGAATACCTGCAGCAGGGGCCGGAATGGTGGAAGGTAAGCATAAAAAAACGTATTACCGGGGAGAATAACGAAACCCTTGGCCAAATTGCAACCAAAGACCTGCGCAAGGCGGAAATTTTTAAGAAATATGGGTTGGATTTTTGTTGCGGCGGGAAAAAGACGGTGAACGAAGCTTGCGCCGAAAAGGGCCTGGATGTAGCGGCCGTCGAGCATGAATTGCAGCAGGTCGAAAAACAAACGTCTGCTTCGCCCCTACCTCGGCCGCTCCCTTACAATGACTGGAAATTGGATTTCTTAGTCGACTACATCGTCAATACACATCATTGCTACGTTAAAGCTTCGCTGCCAGAGCTTCTAAAATATGCCGATAAAGTTGCGAGGGTACACGGAGCCCATCACCCCGAGTTATTCAATATCCTGCAATTGGTAGGAGAAATAAGCGAGGAAATGACCGAGCATATGGAAAAAGAAGAAACTTTCTTGTTTCCTTATATCAAACAACTGGCGCTTCCAAAAAACTATTGCAGTACGCCTGGAACTGACAAGGGCGGCAACGTGCAACAGCCTATAGAGCTGATGGAAAAGGAACATGAGATCGTGGGCAAATGCTTGTCTGATATCCGTATGCTCAGCAATGATTATGCGCTTCCGGAAGATGCTTGTGCCAGCTACGGCTTATTATATAAAATGCTGGAAGAGTTTGAAGGTGACATGTTTACCCATATCCACCTCGAAAACAACATCTTATTTGTGAAGGCTCTTGAATTAGAGAAGAATAAATAAAGGACTGCCCTTACGGGAAACCGGCCCGGGGACCTTGTCTTAATATCAGAGGTGTTTTGTTGTTTGCATGGATAATGAGGCAAGGCCCGGTAAGTCGTAATTGCAGAATGAAGTTGCAGGCTATAAAATACTGATTGACAAAATGCAAGTTCAGCATATCGGGATAAAACTTAAGAAAATGGATATTCCCCATAAAAATAGCATTCAAAAAAGAGTCGTGATCGTGGGGGCCGGATTCGCCGGCCTCACGCTTGCCAAAAAGCTCTCTCCAAAATATTTCCAGGTTATTTTGATCGATAGAAATAATTACCACCAGTTCCAGCCCTTACTGTACCAGGTAGCCACATCAGGCCTGGAACCGAGCAGCATCAGCTTTCCGCTTCGAAAAATATTTCAGCACTATAGCAACGTTTATATACGGATTGCCGAGGTTATAAACATCTGCCCGGACGAAAATAGCATAGAAACATCTATTGGCAACATTGATTTCGATTACCTTGTCTTGGCTCAGGGCGCTGAGACAAACTATTTCAATAACCAATCCCTTCAGCAGAATTCATACGCCATGAAATCGGTTGCCGAAGCACTGTACCTGCGCAATACGCTATTGCAAAATTTCGAAAAGGCGCTTATTGCAAATGATGAAAGGGAAAGAGATGCTTTATTACAAATAGTTATTGTCGGAGGCGGCCCGACGGGCGTCGAACTGGCGGGGGCCATTGCTGAAATGAAAAACAATATTCTCCCAAAAGATTATCCTGAGCTTGATTTTAAACAAATGAATATCGTTTTGATCGAAGCATCTTCACGCCTATTAAGCGGAATAAGCGAAAGATCAGGACAAACAGCACAACAGTATCTCGAAGCCCTGGGGGTAAAGGTTCAAATCGATGCCTCCGTAAGCAGCTATGACGGTAATACTGTAATCCTGGGTAATGGCACTGTTTTACATAGCAAGTGCCTAGTCTGGGCCGCAGGGGTTAAAGGCTCGATTCTAAAAGGTCTGCCGTTATCAGCTGTTGCTCCCAATAACCGCATAACTGTCGACTCATTCAACCGTATCCAGGGCATGATCAACGCTTTTGCGATTGGTGATGCCGCTTTTATGCAGGGTGAAGAACGCCCTAAAGGCCACCCGCAAGTTGCTCCGGTGGCCATTCAGCAAGCCGAGTTACTGGCAAATAATTTGAAGAACATCGTTTCCTGCAAGAAATTGAAGCCTTTTCGCTACCGTGATAAAGGAAGTATGGCAACTGTAGGTCGTAACCTGGCGGTTGTTGAAATGGGCAAATTTAAAATAAAGGGCTTCAGCGCATGGGCCATCTGGATGCTGGTGCATCTGATGTCCATTATTGGCGCAAAGAACAAATTATTAATCCTGATCAATTGGGTATGGCATTATATTACTTATGACCAGTCGCTTCGATTAATCCTCAGGCCTTCAGAAAAAACTAAAAAATCCAATGAAAAAGGTACTAACACTGTTATTGCTGACAACTACTCTATGGGGTTGTAATGAACCCCAGCACAAGGAAACCGAAAAAGCCGCGGATCATTCCGAAGCAAGCGATCTTCAGCATGATACATCGACTGAAAGACTTGCATTGAATAATAGCGCTAAATGGAAGGTTGATCTAAGTACGGACAATAACGTCAAATATTTACAGGAAATTCTTAAAAAGTTCAATAATGCAAATGACCAAACACTACCGGCTTATAAAAAGGCTCATGAAGATCTACAGGAAGGTATCGATAAAATGATTACTGAGTGCAAAATGAACGGGCCTGACCATGAAGCCTTGCACAAATGGCTCGAACCATTGATTACAATGGTCGCACAATTGAAACAGGCGTCTACAATTCCTGAAGCTTCTTCAGCATTGAAAGCTATTGACGCGCAGGCAAATCTTTACAACCAATATTTCAAATTATGAACACAATCAATGTCAACACCAAAATCGCTGCAATTATAAAACAAAATCCTGATGCGATAGAAGCTATAGTCAGTATCAATCCCAAGTTTGAAAAACTACGCAACCCGCTCCTTAGAAAACTTATCGCCGGAAGGGCAAGCATAGCCATGGCCGCGAAAGTCGGCGGATGTACTGTCAATGACTTTTTCGACAAGTTGGGACCACTGGGTTTTAATATTGACTGTAGTGCTTCGCAAGTCGTTGAGGACCAGACGCCGATACCCGATTTTATACAATCGATCAGAGAAGAGCAATTGGTTGAGCTGGATGTACGCCCGATCATTGCCGCAGGTAATGACCCATTAAATCTGATCTTAGAAAAAGCAAAAAACATCAGTCCCGGTCAAATTCTAAAGATCGTCAACACCTTTGCTCCCGTACCGTTAATTCCGTTGCTCGAAAAAAAGGGTTTTATCAGTTACATGGATACGATTGAAGACAAGCTGGTTGAGACATATTTTTTCAAACAGCCGGAGGCCATTGCAGATGATACTTTAGCTGAGCCCGAAGTAATTCCGGGTCAGGATTGGGACAAGGTATGGGGCAGATACAAGGATAAATTGATTACAATAGACGTTCGCAATTTGGAGATGCCGCAGCCTATGATTACTATCCTTGATTCCCTTGGACAAATGGCCGATGGGGACGCCCTGTTCGTTTATCATAAAAGAATCCCGGTCTATTTGCTACCCGAACTATCAGAAAGGGGCTTTGAATACCGGGTCAAGGAAATCCGCGACGGCGAGGTGCACCTTTTAATCTTTAAGCTTTAACATGATCAATACCACCAACCTGGTCAAAAACACAACCTATAAGGCCGTTATACCTTTTTATGGCTATGCTGCAATTTCATTTCTCGCGGCTACGGTATTGCTCGTTCTTTCTTCAAATGCCTTCGGTCTGCATTATTTCCAGCCGCCAATATTGGCGGTAACACATACCATGGCCCTGGGATGGGGAACCATGATGATACTGGGCGCCAGCCACCAGCTTTTCCCGGTAATAATAGAAGGTAAATTATTCAGCAACTTATTGGCTTACCTGTCTTTTGGCATAACCGGTTTGGGCATTCCCCTGCTGGTTTATGCATTTTATACCTTTAACATGAACTTCCCGGCGCAATGCGGTGCGTTATTGGTAAATTTGGGGATACTTTGTTTCCTGACTAACATTACCGCAAGCCTGGTTACCAGTAAAAAAAGGAATGTTCATGCTGTCTTCGTGCTTGCGGCTACCTTGTGGTTATTTACCGCCACGATCATCGGATTGCTATTAGTGCTGAATTTCACCAATCCAATTTTTGAAAAAGACTCGCTGCATTATCTTTCTTTACATGCTCACCTGGGCATCGGCGGCTGGTTCCTGCTCCTCGTTATGGGTGTTGGAACCCGTTTGATCCCTATGTTTCTTATTTCAAAATACAGCCGCCCGGCTCGCTTGTGGACCATCTTCATACTCATCAATATGGCCTTAGCGGGTTTTATATTGATCTTTCTCTACACAAAAGGAGGGTATTTGTTCATCATCCCCCTGGCGGCCATATTTGCCGCTGTTGCTCTTTTCGCCTTTTACTGTTACAAATCATACAAGGTTCGCATCCGACGACAAACCGACAACCAGATCAGAATATCCTTGTTATCTGTCTTAATGATCGGAGTACCTTTAATCTTACTGGCGGTCGTCACGCTGCTGTTTGCTATTTCCCGGGTTGATATCCGGTTAGTCATGGCTTACGGGTTTTCCATTTTTTTTGGCTGGATCACTGCCATTATTTTCGGGATGACATTCAAGACACTGCCTTTTATTGTCTGGAATAAGGTTTACCATCACTATGCGGGACTCGGAAAAACCCCTAATCCCAAGGATCTGTTTGATGGAAAAATATTTAATATAATGGGTATCGCTTATCTATCTGGATTTGTGTTATTTATTAGCGGCATCTTATTTTCCTATAGCCCGCTGTTAGAAGTATCTGCTTTCACACTACTACTGGCGGCAATTTTGTACAACTGGAATGTATTTCGCGTAATTTTTTATACCCCAACAAAATGAACGTAATCACCAATAACGATAATAACTGTAATTTAGCCCTGTCGGCTCTCAAGGACGTACTGGACCCGGAGATTGGCTTGAATGTCGTGGACCTCGGATTAATTTACAGCATTAATTTTAACGAGGATAAAAACCATATTTTCATTGTCATGACCCTAACGACCCAGTTCTGCCCAATGGGAGAGTCTATACGGGACAATGTGAAACAGACAACGGAGTATTTATTTAAAGGATACACGGTAGATGTCGATGTTGTTTTTGATCCGCCCTGGAGTATGGAGATGATATCAGAAGAGGGACGTAAATTCTTAAATTGATAATATGCTTAGTAATACCTGTAAAAATGCTGTTAAAGCGGTGATCTTTCTGGCCACGAAAATTGAATCAGGAGAAAAATCAGCGGTCAGGGAAATCGCTGATTACATCAGTGCCAGTGAACACACCGTCGGAAAATTTTTACAGACCCTGGTTAAACAGAGCATAATCAATAGCCTGAAAGGCCCATCAGGCGGATTTTACCTCACTGATAAACAAAGAGAACAGCCAATTATCAATATAGTAAGAGCTATAGATGGACAACAGATATTTAAAGAGTGCGGGTTGGGATTAAGCAAATGTTCATCTACACATCCATGCCCTATTCATGACGAATACAAACGTGCCAGGGATATTATGGAAAATCTTTTTGAAAATAAAAAGGTAAGTGATTTGTGTACGCCTGTGGCGGAAGGCTTTGCCTATTTATTCGGGTAATTCACTCATTGGACCGATATTTAACGAGACAATCAATGATACCTGGCCGCATTGTCTTGAAAAAATGTATGTCTTTTGGAATGCGGCGCTTTTCAGTGTGCCTGGATTCTTGGGCGCAATCCTTTTTCTCGACATGCACCGTTAAAGATTGGCCCCTGAACACTTTACCCGCTAGCCGAACTTATTTATTGAAACCATAGACCGACAACTTGGCGCGACAGTACCAGGCCTCCGTTTAAAGAGGGTTATCAGGAAAGGTTTTGGGAGGAACAGTAAATAAAAAACCCGTGTTTTCGCAGCGTTACTATTCCTGGTGAAAACGCGGGGGTGCTCTAATACAAGTAATCGACTGGATTTCAACGCATTTTTATTGCAGCTTAAAAGACAGACAGATCCGAAAAGTACCGAATCACTATAAATGCCAAGCCGCCGGACAGAAAATGTTCTCGATGCAGATGACGGAACAGGCCGACAGCGATAAAGATGCAGGCCTGCCCGGTTGATTGAGTTAAAATGCCAGAACAACCGGCATGGGATAGGGATAGATGAGCAGCGGCACAGCTGTTCTAGACGCGATGTTTTGGGTCACGCTCGACTTTAAGAAAAAGTCGAAAAAGCTGCTTTTCCGGTGTACCATAAACAGAAGGTCCGGCTTTTCATGCAACAACAGCTGCGCTATTCCTTTTGTAATGTTTGGGTTATGCCGATTGCGGAAACTGACGCGTCTGTAGCGGACCTTTAGGACCATTTCCTGCATAAAGGCATTTTCATCAAGACGGTGTTGTTTATCGCCGCCATCCTCGGGAATAACATTGACGATTTCCAGGCGGGCGGTAAATTTTTCAGCTAGCCCGGCAACCGCGTTGATGTATTGGATGTCGTTCCGGTGAAGATCCGTTGCAAAAAAGATGTGCTCCGGATTTCCGAACTTTGTATTTTCCGGTACCAGCAGCAAGGGACGGGTCGTTTTATCGATCAGCTCCCGGCAATTGTTGCCCAGCAAAAAGGTAGTCATTGCACCTGCACCATGTGTTCCGGCAACCAGCAACACAATATCCCGGTTGTCCTCCAGTACGCCCAAGGCATTGACCAACGGTCCCTCTACGCACTGACAGGTGACCCTCGGCAGGAAGGCGCCGGGTACCGGCCTGTCTTTTAGCCCGTGCTTCAGCCGGTTACAAAGGATTTGCAAAGATTTTTCCGAATCGGTTTTGATCTCCTCGTATTCATGTAATGGCCAGGCGACCTGGGCCGCCGCCATCGGGATATTCGAGGGGACCAAAAAAGCATTAAACAGCAGGAGGTCGGCATGGATGCTTTTGGCGAGCTGCAGTGCATATCTTGCCACCTGTTCCGAGCGCGCTGAAAAATCCACTAATACGCCTATCGTTCTCATAATGATTAATTTGATGTACGTGTAAAGTTGGCTAAAGGCCAGCGATAAAAAAATGAGGTGGGTCACCAAACAGGATGCTATTCATCAGTTAATCCGTCAGCAGTACCGCCGCTCCGGCTATTTGGTTCCCGCAATTGGTGGATCCCTCTTTCGAATCATAACAACTGCGTGACCTTTACATTTTGAGGACCAGCCGGATTGGCAACGGTATCGGTGCCGTCCGGCTCCACTAAGTTCAATGTTAAGGCTGATTAAAATGCTGAAAATCAAGTTATGGAATGTTAGGAAATCACCACCGGCGCGAGAGTGATCCCAGCTATGGAGCATTGCTGGCGATTTAAATTACGCATTTTATTATTTCCAGAAACCAAGCAGGGCCAATGCTATAAAATCGTACTTGGAAGGCTTATTCCCTGGGGTTTGTGCTTCACAGTTATTACTTTCTTATATTACTTAACCCTAAGTATTACGATCTGAAGAGTACACGGGCCTATAAAAAAGTCTTTGATAGCTACTCAAGGAGCATATTTATGAAATAAAAAATCCCTGCTTCCAAACGAAACAGGGATTGAATGAAACACACTTTTGAAACCATTATTTTAATGCGTTTTGGCCTAACTACCATACGTCTAATTCCGGCTCATTGTTTTTCATTTTCTGGCTTATTGAAATTAAAAACCATACATACCGCCAGAAACGGAAATTAGCTCGCCCGTGATCCAGGCGGCATCATCGGAAGCTAAAAAGACGGCGGTTTTCGCGATATCTGCGGGCTGCCCCCTGCGGCCAAGCGGTGTTTTTTCGATAAACATTTTTTCATATTCGCTGCCGGCAGTAACGCCTGCGCTGGCGGCTCCTTCCGTATCCGTAGCCCCGGGTAAAATAGAATTGATCCGAACGTTTTTAACACCCAACTCCTTAGATAACGCAATCGTGAACGCATCAAGTGCGGCTTTAGTTGAAGAATATAATGATGCATTCGGCAACGGATACTTACTCGCACCGGAACTGATATTGATAATGTTTCCCCCCTTATCGCCGAAAAGTTTTAGCGCCGCCTGGATCGTCAATATAGGCCCTAAAACATTGACATTGAAGCTTTGATGAAATGCCTCCACCGAAATCTGTTCAATAGGTGCGTATCCTTGAGCGACCGCGTTATTTATTAAAACGTCCAAGGCACCGAAAGTCCTTTTGGTTTCTTCAAACAGCCTGGTTACATCGGCTTCATTCGATACATCGGCCTGTACAGCGATGGCCATGCCGCCATTATCTGTGATCTCCTTAACTACTTTATCGGCTCCTTCTTTACTGGTGGCATAATTCACCACTACTTTTGCGCCAGCTGCGGCAAAATGTATAGCGATCGCAGCGCCTATTCCTTTTGATGCACCGGTAACTACCGCTACTTTGTTTTCTAATTTATTCATTGTTTCTATTATTTAAGATTTGAACTTGATGAGGTCTTGGAAGATCAGTTGTCCCCAGGTATTACCGTGCGCTTGTACCAGCAACCCGCCTTCCGACAGTGCGCCCAAATTGATTGCCGCGAAACCGAGCCTTTCCGCAAGCGCTGCGATCTCCGCAGTTGCGCTCTCATCGTCGCCAGACAGGAACACGGCCCTGTTGCCGCCATGTACGGACGGATCCTGTTCGAGGATAGCAGCGCCCAAATGGTTGAACCCTTTAACGAGTGTCCCACCGGCGAAAGCCTGCGCTACAAATTTGGCAGAAGGCCCTCCCAGCTTTTCGGGCGGCACACCGTAGGCATTGGTCACATCCACGATGATCTTTCCCTGCCAGTCGGGCAGCACCCTTGCGACATCCGGGTGCGACTCGAAGCGCACCGCTAAAAAGATAACGTCCGCCTTAACAGCATCCCCCAGTGTTACGGGAATAATTCCTCTTCCGATTGCGGCGGCCTTGGCTGCAAAGCTTTCCGGGGTACGTGTGGTGGCAACGGATACTTCGACGCCTTTACGGGCGAACGCCTTTGCCAGGGCCTTGCCGATCTTGCCAAAGCCGATAATGGCGTAGCTTTTTGCTACAATGTTTTCTGAATTATTCATTTTGAAGTTTTTAAATTATTTGGATAAATAGGTCATGCCACCATCCACCAGGAGTTCGGCACCCAACATAAACGAGGAATCATCAGAAGCCAGAAAAACCGCAGTTTTACCAATGTCAGCCGGCTGCCCAATCCTGCCTATCGGCATTTGATCAGCAAAGTGTTTTTTTACTGCTTCCATTTGTTCTGCGGGAACAAACTTGTCAAATGCCGGTGTATCTGTGGTGCCTGGTGTAATTACATTGGCCCTGATCTTCCGATCTAAAAGGTCGCTGGAAAGTCCTTTGGCTAAATAGATCACCGCTGCTTTTGCAGCGCCATACAGTGTAAAATTCGCATAGGCCCGGTGTGCCGCATTGGACCCGATCAGAATGATCGAACCACCATCATTCATATACGGCAGTGCTTTTTGAACCGTGAAGTAAACACTTTTCAGGTTGAGGTCAATGGCCAGGTCAAATGCGTCTTCATCAAAAGTTGCCACAGTTCCTACCGCTCCGGCACCCGCATTGGCTACTACCATGTCTATTTTACCAAATTTCTCAGCGGTATCTTTAAACACCCTTTCTAGGTCGGCAACATTCGTCACATCGGCATTGATGGCGATAAAATTATCGCCAAGCTGAGCCACAGCGCTATTCAACGTTTCCTGATTCCTGCCGACGATAACTCCCTTGGCACCTTCATTCTTGAATTCCAAGGCAATGCCTAATCCAATACCGCTATTACCGCCTGTAATTACGGCTACTTTATTTTTTAACCTACTCATTTCAATTATTTTTTAATTTGTATCACAAAGTTACTATCAATAGTTTATATTTGTAACTAACGATAGTTATTCTGGTTACCGCCAGGTAACTACAAATTTTAAAATATGAGAGACGAGAGATTTTGCGCTTCAAATTGCCCTTTTACAAGAGCTATCGGCACTATTGGCAATAAATGGAAACCGATCATCATTAATGTGATTGGCACCCGTACCGTTCGTTTTGGTCAGCTGGATTCCATTATACCGCTCATTTCTAGGAAAGTACTGACCGAACAACTTAAAGAGTTGGAAGAAGACGGACTATTGGAGAGATTAGCATATAAGGAACTACCGCCCAGGGTAGAATATAAGTTGTCTGAAAAAGGCTTAGCTTTTTTGCCAATTCTAGAAAGTATAAAAGAGTGGAATTGCAAATATGAGGTAGTTTTAACACCCAAAGAGACTGATAGAATATCTTATGCCCAATAGTGTAAGCTCAATTGGTAATGAAGAATCAGCCATCTGCAGCGTTATTGCTGCATAGTTGACTGGAGCGCGGCGCCATAAAGCGCCATCTCCAGGCTTTTATCCAAGTCATAAATATCTTTATAGTTCACATATTCCCCTTCATTCACTTCACAGGTCAGGTAAGTGATCTTTACCGGGATAGCTTTTTTCAGGTAAATATTCCGGTTCACATTAGCCGCCATCCCCTGGTGTAGGGCCGCGATTTTATCAGCTGAACCATCGTTTTTAAGCAGGAGCGTTCCCAGCTTTTCCGCCTGTTCCACCCGGATGCAACCATGGCTCAGGTCACGCTTTTCGCGGGAAAACAGCTTTTGTTCCGGCGTATCGTGCAAGTAAACATCGTACACATTCGGGAAACGATAAACGACCAGCCCAAGCGCGTTATCACAGCCGGCTGACTGCCGGGCGGTGTAAAGCTCCGGATGCTTGCTGACCAGGCTAAGTGTAGCACGGCCGGGCGCTACATATTTGCCTTTCCCGTCATAAATAGCGTAATGGTTCTGCTCCAGGTAATTGCTATCGGCCAGAGCTTTGGGCAGGAGTTCCTTGCGAAATATTTTCGCCGGGACCCGCCATTCCGGCGCGGTGGTAAAGTAGCGAATGGCGCTCAGCAAAGTAGGTGTCGGCGTGCCGGGTTTACCCACGATCACTTTGAACCGGTAGGTGGAATCCTTCAGGTAAAGCTTCAGCGTATAAGACGGAATATTGATATGGACATAAACACTGTCTTCCAGGTTGACCCAGCGCAGCCTTTCCATATTAATGGCGATCTTTCTTACTTCAGCCTGCGGCACTTCATAACAATCATCCTGGTAGATCCCTTCCAGCAGATGCATATGCCGCTGCATGTCGGTATACTCGCGGGCTTTCGGCTGCACATTGTCGACGGCTTCCAGGATTTTCTGTGACCGTAAGCCGGCGGCCAGCGCCTGGGCGGCCTGAAATCCCCCGGTTATCGCATCTATCTTGCCCGCAGGGTAGTCCGGATTGAGCTTACCGAAGTGCAGGTGGTTCATCAGGGTGAGGATCGCGTCCGTCAGCATGATATCATACCTCGCCTCCAGGACCACGCTTACCCGTCCGGGTGTATCCAGGATGTTATGCAGCCGGTCATACGTCAATTCCTGCGGATGGTAGTCTGCATGGGACAGGCCATACTGCAAAACGCAGTCGATCATGAGCAGCGCCTGCCAGGCGGGGCCTGTACCGTTTTGTGGCTTGATCCAGGCTTGATCGAAATCTGTGGCCGCATACAATCTCGAAACGGATTTCGGAAAGTAAAGCTGGTCCTGCAGCGCCCCGCCTGTCAACTGCCGACGGATTTCGTCACGAAGGGAGCTGTCCGCTGTATTGGATAGGTACGCAGGCCTGTATATACCGCCGGCAAGGCAGGCAGAAAGCGGTAAACTGACCAGCAGTACTGCTGCTAATAAAAGCGTATGGGTTGGAATTTTCATAACCGTTGATTTACAGACTAAGGTCAGCTAAATCCGGTGCCTTTATAATGATGCTCCTGCATCCTAAAAGTGATCTTCGGCACAAAATGTCTCCAAAAAGAAAAGCGCTCATGAAGCTCACGGCGCCTTTCGTGGGTATTAATTAGAGGCCAGTTAATTCAGTTGTTGATCTACCTGCCGCCGTAACGGGTGTCCAGCACCAGTTGAAAAATCTCCTGCTTCAGCGCACGGAATTTTTGGGTCAGGCCGGTTATGAACTGTTCCAGCTTCATCTGAGATGAGGCCAGTGCATCGGCATCCTCAGGGATAACGTCTTCTGCCATCAGCTCCAGTTGCGTCAGCTGCCCCGCCAACAACTCGTCCACTTCCAACTTTTGCAGGTCGGCTAGGTCCTTAGCTGCCTTCACCAGCTTGTGCAAATGCTCCACATCCTGCAGCCGGCTGATGTAACGGTCGAGCAACTGCCGCAAAAAATCGGTTTCCAGCCGGAAAAATTCCAGATCGGAAGACCAGCGTTTGACGATCACATAATATGGCAGGGAACGGGAAGATACGGGCAGTAGAGTTTCCATAAACCGCGTTGTTAGATTTAATGCTAAATACCGGATTCTCTGGCCCGGGACAGATGACCGAAGTCACGCCGGAAGGTGATGCTGGTCATTTTTCCAACTGGCTGGGGAATTCGAGGCGGAAGGTAGTTCCGGCGCCAACAGAACTGTGGCAGATGACCGCGCCCTGCAACAGGTCTGCGCATTTTTTTACGATACTCAGGCCAAGGCCGGTTCCGGGAATGTCAGCAACGTTGGTCGCCCGGAAGAAGGGCTCAAATAATCCGGCCTGTTCCCCTTCAGGGATACCCAAACCCGGATCACTCACCTGCAGCCAGTAACCCTTTTCATTAACACCTGATGACAGACTGATTTTCGCGTCTTCCGGCGAATACTTGGAGGCGTTCGACAGCAGGTTGACCAAGCAGTGCCGCAGCAGCGTGTAATCGCTGTAGACAACGGCTCCGGCCGCTTGGTGGTCCTGCAGGAATTGTTGGCCGTCCTTCAGGTGCGGCTGGTACTGCTCGGCGATATCCCGGTATTGGTCTGCCAGGCAAAAAGGGCGGTGTTCCGCTTTTACATGACCGGACTCGATCTTTTCCAGCGACAGCAGGTCGTTCAGCGTGCCGGTCATATCGGCTACGGCCAAACCGATCTTATGCAAATGCTGAAAGATCTTATCCTTATCCAGCCGATCGAAATAATGCTCGATCAACGAGGCGGACAGCTGGATGCTGCTCAATGGGGTACGGAACTCATGTGAAGCCAGCGCAACGAACCGGCTTTTCGTACGCCCACTTTCCTCTTCCCTGACTAAGGACAAAGAAATAGCGTCCCTGGACTGTTCCAACGTCGCAACGGCGCTGCGCAGGTTTTTAGTGTTTTGCTCACGGGACAGGTCATGAATGATCGCGGCGTAATAAGTTGTTTTGCCGGAAACCCGTGAAATAACCATCCTGGCCGGGAATACGCTGCCGCTCTTTTTGACCAGCCGTGTCCCGTTTTTATCGCCGATGACCACTGACTGCTTCCCGACCGGATAATGGTTCACCGGATGTTCACTGCTGATTACCTCAGGGTCCAGCAATATCTCCAGCGGTTTGCCCCTGAGGGCAGCCGCCGGATAGCCCAGCAGCTTTAATGCAGCGGGGTTGACCAGCAGGATCTTTCCGGATGCGTCCGCGATAACCATACCGTCAAACGCACTGCGGCAGATCGCTTTAAGGAATGTCAGATCTTGCATGTCGGAAAAGTTTTAAATCAATTCACGCGGTATTATTAATTATTATAAATGCGGTTTACTTACACCGTAGTATGAAGCTGGGTTTGGCCCAGCAGGTAAGCTACCGGCTTAAGCACGCTCAAACAGCCAGCGCAACGGTTTTCGTTTTGCCCGGGGCTTTAAACCGAATTGTTTGATGCTGTTTTCCCGGATCAGTGCGACGGCCTCGCCAATATCATCGGTCACCAGGTAAAGCCGTTCATCCTTTTCGCCGATGGTGGCATTTTGCCGCATGACCCCGATATGTTCCAGCAGCTCCCGGTGATATTCCTTTCCAAAGATGATCACCGGAAAATTATGGATTTTATGGGTCTGGATCAATGTCAAGGCCTCGAAATATTCGTCCAGCGTACCAAAGCCGCCGGGCATGACCACGAAGGCGAAGGAATATTTGACCAGCAACACTTTGCGCAGAAAGAAATGCCGCATATAGACCCACTTATCCAGGTAAGCATTAGGCGCCTGCTCTACCGGCAGCTGTATGTTACAGCCGACCGACTTTCCGCCGACATCTCTAGCGCCGCGGTTGGCCGCTTCCATCAGGCCGGGGCCGCCGCCGGTGAGGATGGTAAAACCCAGCCTGGCAAATTCCGCAGCCGCACGGCGGGTCAGCTGATAATAAGGATGATCTTCGCTGAACCGGGCCGATCCGAAAACCGTGATACAAGGCCCCACAAAGTGGAGCGCGCGCAAACCCCGGATCAGGTCAGTCATCGTTTGCAGGGTAAGCTTTAGTTCTTTCAGCCTGGAATGCGGGCCGTCCAGGAATTGTATTTCAGCGTTGTTCATGTCGTTTGGGGTTAAGGGTGTTAACTGGATTTTGGTGCCCGGATTTTACCGTAGCAACAGAGCCTATCCGGCGGTAGAACCGTTGTTTCAACAGTTCCGCACTGAACAAATAAATGATGATGATTAGCAGCATATACCCGTAATACGCCGGGGATAGCGGGACAAAGCCAAACCACGCCGCAAGCGGACTGACCGGTATAAATAAGATCAACACCAGTACGGTAATAGTCGCCAGGGCCAGGTACCTCCCCGGCAGGCTCCTGAAAAAAGGAAGCCGGGTGCGGATGATCAGCACGATCAGTATAGCCGAAATCACGGATTCGGTGAACCAGCCGGTTTGAAAGGTCTTTTCACCCGCATGCAGCATCAGCAGCAAAATACCGAAGGTGCAATAGTCGAAGACAGAGCTGAGCAGTCCGAATTGGATCATGAACCGGCGGATAAAACGCATATCCCAGCGCTGCGGCCCGGCTACATTCACCTTGTCCACCCGGTCAGTAGCGATGGTCATTTCGGGAAAGTCGGTCAGCAGATTGGTCAGTAATACTTGTTTGGGCAACAACGGGAGGAAAGACAGGAACAACGAGGCCCCCGCCATACTGAACATATTGCCAAAATTAGCACTGGTGGCCATGAAGATGTATTTCATGGTATTGGAAAAGGTCTTCCGGCCGTCAATGACACCATCGGCGATTACCCGGAGGTCCTGACTGAGCAAGACGATATCGGCAGCTTCTTTGGCAACGTCCACCGCAGTGTTGACCGAAATGCCGACATCCGCGGCATGAATGGCAGGCGCATCATTGATCCCGTCCCCCATAAAGCCGACCACGTGCCCGGCTTTTTTCAGCAGCAGGATGATCCGTTCTTTCTGGTTGGGCTCCACGGCGGCAAAAATATCCGTTAAAGGCGCCTGGTGCTGCAGCGCAGCGTTGCTCATCGCCTGCAATTGCGGTCCGGTGAGTATCCTGGGGCTTTCCATGCCGATCTGAAGCGCGAGGCTCTCGGCAACCAGTTCATTATCCCCGGTAATGAGCTTCAGCCTCACACCCAGTGATTTAAGTTGAGCGATCGTATCTTTAACGTTCGTCTTAGGCGGGTCAAACAGCGTAATAAAGCCGGCAAAAACCATATGACACTCATCCTCCTTCGTGAAATCAGCGGTGTTGCCGTTTTCCTTATAGGCCAGGCCCAGTGTCCGTAATCCGGCAGCGCTGTAAGCTTCGTACTGCCGGACGATCTGATCCTTCACCGATGCGATCGCCCGGAGTTGACCGCCATAATCCGCCTGGTCACAACACTGCAGCACATTTAAAAAAGCGCCTTTGGTAATGGCTATCGACGCGGTCTCCAAGCGCACCTGGATCGTCAGCCTTTTCCGGTTAAAGTCATAGGGGATTTCGGTTACCAGCTGATAATTGCCGGGATGCTTATCCAACGCGGCGCATAAAGCCTTATCGATGGGATTGTGAAACCCTTGCTGCAGGCTGGCATTCAGCCAGGCATATTCACGCACCTTTTCACTTTGTATACCGGCCGGGTCGAAGCAGTCCTGTAAAGTCACTTTACCCTGGGTAATGGTTCCTGTCTTATCCGAGCAAAGAATGTCCATACTGCCAAAGTTTTCGATGGAAGAAAGGCGCTTAACGATCACCTGCTTTTTTGCCATTCGCCTGGCCCCTGCCGAAAGGTTGACGCTGATAATAGCCGGAAGTAGCTGTGGTGTCAGGCCCACTGCCAGCGCCAGCGAGAACATAAAAGAATCCAGTACGGGCTTATGCAGCAATACATTGATAGCGAAGATGACCAGCACCAGCAAGAGCGTTATTTCCATCAGCATATAGCCGAACTTGCGGATCCCCTGTTCAAATTCCGTTTCCGGGGCGCTTTTCATCAAGCCAGCGGAGATCAGTCCGAATTCTGTGTCGAACCCCGACCTGACGACCAATGCGGTAGCCGTTCCGCTGATGATGTGGGAACCCATGAATAACGCGTTGCTGCGTTTGGCCAGGACCGCCTTTGCCGGAACCGTTCCGCAG
>Ga0164242_10000480_pt1 | contig 47977 bp, 60 predicted proteins | sample OricomgcompostMG_FD_108783 | JGI IMG/M metagenome (GOLD analysis project Ga0164242, IMG submission 108783) | Miracle-Growth compost microbial communities from Emeryville, California, USA - Original compost - Miracle growth compost (MG) ... | reverse complement strand
CTTCGGGGCCGGCGGCGGTGCGCATCGCAAGGCTGTGGTAGTCATTCCCCGCTACGAAGCGCTCGATCGCGATGGCGATCTGCTGGTTGACTTCCGCCTTGTCCCGGCTATCCGCCCGGTCGCGATCGCTGCGCAGCGTGTCCTGCGCCTTGGCGAGGTGCTGCCCCTCGTAAAATCGGAATTGAGTCGCCGCCGCCACGAGTAGCCCTAGTGCCTCTCCCATCCGCTCTTCCTGCTGCTCGACCATCTCGGCGTTGCAGTCTTCGTCGAATTGTCTGTCGTTCAGGCGCTCCACCTCGTCGCACAGGCGGTTGATCGTATCGCGTATGTCACCACTATTGGTGGCGATCGTCCGGGCGAGTTCCAATTCTTCGTGGTTCACGTTGCTTCCTTCCTGTAGAAAATTCGGGGTGCCGGCCGTCTTTTGCGAGGAGAATACCGGCACCCCACGACCCGGCTCCGCCCGGGCCGATCCCATTATTCGTATCTGAACCCTGCGGCGATGTCCTCCTCGCACACCCGCTCCTCGATCATTTCGGCGACGACATCATAGGCGTCCTCGAATTCTCCCTCGTCGGCGTCGCTACGCTCCATGAAGCCCTCGAGCCGGCCGCTGTGCAATTCGGTGACGCCGATTTTGCAGGCAGCCTCGAAGAACCGTTTGTAGCGGGCACAGTCCTCCACTAGTGCCTTTATCGCCGCCGCGCCCCGGTCGTCTCCGACGCGGAACTGGTGGTAGTGGTCGATCAGGCCGTCTTCCCGCCCCCGCGTCCCAGTCTCGATTACCACAGTGTTCGGCGATACCGTCTTGACCGAGAAGCGGTAGAACCCCTTATGTCCAGACAGCACGTCCACTTGCGCGATAACGTTCATACAGCGTGTTCCCCCAATACGTCGGCGTATGCCACCTTGAGTTGAGAAGCGGTGAGGCCGGGACGATGCGTCACGACGTAAAACACGTAGGGGTCGAGGTTGTCCTCACCCCTAGTATACCTCACGAAATACAGGTCATACAACTGCTCGGTCTGGCCGTAGCCGACGGTACGCGCTATCACCCGCACCCCGTTGACATCCGCCACCTTCCCACCCAGTTGCTTGCGCACGTATTCCCCGAGTTGCCATCCTAGCCCGAGCAGCAGGCCGATGCGGTGCACCGCCTTGCAGTCGGTCTCGTGGAACCACAGCCTCCCCCCGAATGCCCGTTGGATCATCTCGGGCGGGTCACGGAAAATTCGGTAGGAAGGATCGGTGGTGCACCCCTCCGGGATGGCCTTGGCGCGCATCCGCTCGGCGAATTCGTGGGCCTTGGCGTCCATCACTTCCTCACCACGGAAATCACCCGGTAATCGCCATCGATGACGTCCCGTCTGGCGTCGTAGAACGGTCGCGGAGGGATCGTGTCCCGAAATGGAGAGTCACCCTCGCGCAGCCTGCGCATCTGCTCGCTCATTGCCCGCTGCGTTTCCGCATGTGCTCTCGCCGCTTGCGCCGCTTCGCGCAATCGACCCTGCACACCGGACAGTGCGGCAGCAAACATTTCGCCATCCACGATCCGCACTTTGGGCATCTGGCAAGCTCCCCCGGTTGGTTGATGCCTCCCGGCATCAGTCGTGGTAAATGCAAATCGTATCGTGGTTCATCGCGCACTGCGCCGTGGTGGCCCAATGGTTCATGCGGTGCGCGATGCTTCCGAGGCCGGCGATCAGCGCGACCGCGACCAACACGATAAAAAGAGCCTTCTCAATCATCGTACTTCACCCAATTGGTGCTCACGAACCGGCGGGACTGCCGGGACGCGTAATAGCGACCCTGCTTGATGCGGTTGATCGCCTGCAAGCGGCCGAGGCCGGGCCATGCCCGCATCTGCGCCGCGATCTGATCCTCCGAAACGAACATCGTAAATCTCCTGTCCTTGCACCAAAGCACAGCTTTTGGGTTGTGTCAATCCAGTGCAGAAGCTAGGCGCTCGATCTCGCGATCGTGTTCGGCTGCGCGGCCCAAATCACAGTCAGCGAGCGCGCGGCGGCGGGCGCGGTCTTCTATCAGCATGAAGTCCGCGATCTGCTGGTTGGTCAGCCGCTCGGCGAAGGGTTGGGGGCGGTTCAGAACGTCGGATAAGGGCATCGTCTGTCTCCTCTCCGCCCCCCGGTAACACGGTCTTGGTTAACAGCCGGTAAACGACAGGCGCTGATCGTCAGCCGAGAACGCGGCCTTCCGGGTCGTGCTTGGCGAGGAGGCGCTCGAGCCGGTTGATGGCGTCGCAGGTGTTCTGCGCGTTGACGTCGGCGGCGTCGATCGGGACGTAGGTGCCGTCGGGTGCCTGCTTCACCGCCGACATGTTGCACATCTTGACCCGGGCGGTCTTGACCGCGCGCAGCAATTCGTCGTCCACCGGCTCGACGTGCGGGTTGAGCACCAGCGAGGAGCCGGGCGGCGGCGCGTCGAACTGCTCGGCGTAGTCAAAAGTGTAGGTAACGTCCCCGGTCGCCGGGTTGCTGCTGGTGTAAAGCAGGCCGTGGCCGTGCCGCTCGATCAGTTCGCGGTGCTTGCTCTGAACTAGGTCATCCAGCTTGCGGGGCGACAGGTTCTCGATCTCCGGTCGGGGGATCGTTCCGGTAATCCTTGCCATTGGTGCTTCCTTCCTTGAGCAGTGTGTGGTAGGTTTCTGCGCTGATGAGCACTGCGAACTCGCCGGGGCGCATCCGGTGATCGGGGATTAGTCGGACCCCCATGTAGCTGATCCGTCGAAGCGCGGCAATGTCGCGTTCGCGCCGGTCCCCCACGGCGCGCTCGACTTCCTTCGACAGCTGGTCGAGCGGAAGCGTCCGTGCCACCGCGTCCCGAAATCCATCACTGTTCGTTACAGTCATGTCGATACCCCCCAGTCCCGAAATCGGTTCCACCCCGGTGCCCAGACAGCGCGCGCAGCGTTGAGGCGGGCTGTACCGCCCGCGTCCGAAGACGTTGCAGACGAAGCGCTTCCCGTGACATTCGGAGCAGATCACCGGCCGCGCCTCCTGCAGACGATCACGCCCTTGGGGGTGCGACCGGCGTTGATCTCCTCGGTGACGCGCATCATTCGGACGTAAACGGCGCGGCGCTCCTCCGGTAGGAGCATGATTCCTGCAGCGGTCATGTTGCAGAAGCGCGCTAGGTCTAGGTCGTCCTTGCGAGGACGGCGGATACGCGCCTCATTGTCTCGCTTGAGGAGCAGACGAAGGTGGGAAGTACAGAGGGTGCGGTCGCAACCATGATCAACGTGCACCCCGGGCTTAGGGCGTAGGCCGTAAATGGTGACAGCGGCGAACTTGTGGGCACGAACGGTCTTCCCCTGTGTGTAGAAACTGCCATACCACTGCTGGTTCCCGGACCCCCGCGACTTCGCGCCGTTCCAGACGCGGCAACCGTGTTCGTAGCGGGTGAAGGACAGAAACCGGCGAATGTCGGCCCAGTCCCACCGGATGCCACAGGCTTCCTGAACCACGAACGCCTCGGGCGGCCACGACGTGGTAGGCAGCACCACCGCGTCGGTGATGGGAAGTTGCACGGGAGCCCCGGGCAGCGCCGAGAGAGACACGAGGAGAGGGGCGGAGGGGGTCAGCGGCACTGGGGCCCCCGGCGGCGCGTCGTGGCGCTCCGTGATACCTCTCCGTGGCCAGGAGGTGGCAGCGAGGGGGCGGGGGGCTGTGGCACGGAGACAGGGATAGCACCGCGCAGTGCGTGGAGGAAGGGAGAGAGGAGGCTAAAGACGTCGGGAGCTGGCTTGACTGGCCACGTTCCAAGCTGAAACTCGGCAATGACCTTGCCGTTTCGGTAGAGGCCCAAATAAGTGACTGGCACGTCCGGGGAGACGCGGTACTGGATGCCGACGAGGTGGACACTCTCGGTGGAAAGCTCGAACAGGACGGGCGGATCGGTGATCAGACGCCCGATGACCCAGTAACCGCGTTCCTCGACGATCTCGGCGAGGCCAGCGCTGACTAGGCGGTGGCCGGCCATCGTGCGGGGCACGATGGCGGGGGCTTGGTAGGCGATCAAGAGGAGGAGTCCTGTCTTAGGGCGCGGGCAATGATCTCGGCGCGAGACATCGGGCGCTCCTCGGGGGGAGGACCGGCCTCGGCGATGGCGCGCTCGAAGGGGAGGGTGAAATCGTCAGAAGAAGCTGCGGGCTTTGACTTGCGGTGCCCAGTCTTTTTTCTTGGTCCGTTTTTCTTGCGTTCTTTGCTCCACTCGCGTTTGCGCGCCGACCATTTGCCATCAGAGTACCTAGAGTATACCCCGTGCTTCTCGGCGGCGATCTTGTAGGTGGTGACGCCGATTATCGTGACGCACACCCGAAGCCCCGGGAATCCCCCCGGCATCTTCCACGGGGTTATGGCTATCTCCAGATCGTGTCGCGCTGCTGATTGGTAGAAAGCTATTCGCATCGACTTCTCGGACCGTGAACCGATCGCCACGATGAAAAAATCCCCCAGTTCCATCTTGGCGAAGGGGTATTGGTACACGGGGACCCCCCCTCTCCTTACTTCCTTAACTTCATGGGGGAAGCCGTCGGGGGATCGCCTCCGCTCCACAACCTTGGCAAGCATCGGCGCCGGAATCGCAATGTCGTATGGCCTAGACGCCGAGTTCTGGCGGTTCACGGCTGCTGCACCCACTTGCCGTGGCAGCGAATTAACCAAGTAGAGCTTTCTCTACCCAGTTCGGACCGCCGGTAGAGCCGAATATGAACGCCGCGAAGACGACAATAGTTGTAGATGAAGCGCGGCATGTGGGCTACGAGATCGTCAGAGGCAACACGAATACACTCGCCGGGATTCATCGTCGAGGGGTCTCCGTGTTTATCACAGAACGCCTTGTACGCCTCTGGCAGCCCCTTCACCGCTGTAATGGCTGGCGTCACCGGCTCATTAACGCGGAGGAACTTTGGGTCGAACTTCGTCATTTTCTCGATCATGCGCTACTGTAGCACGGAGCGGCGGTGGCGTCTAGTCCCACTGGAGAAGTCGGATGGTATCACCTAAAGGGTCGTATGTACTGGGGGAATTGGTCCAGTACATAGCCGAGACATATCGAGGCGCGGCGAGACGCCACGGAGACCCAAATACCGGACACTGGACCGTTTTTTTAATTTATAAATTTGTTTTTTAAAAAAAAAGAAAAGAACCCGGGCGCTGTTTGGGCCGTCGGAGACGCCTCCGCCTGCTGGTGCGGCGGACTCCCGAGAGTCGCTGGTCCACGGTCCACGCACATAGTCGGAGTATATCGACCCCGCCTCTCTCGCGGCCTCTGGAAAGTCGTATGTCTCTGCACGTTGGTGGTCTTGACATACGGTCCTTGACATACGCTGTGGTTAACGTTTACAACTCCCCATTGTGTCAACGCGTCCTTCGCACAAGTCGAGCCCCGGGACGCGGGGGGAGTTGCGTCCCGGGGCTCTACCGGCCACGACAGGGGGGATTGCGTCGTAGCCGGGTCTCGCCATCCTGTCTGTGCGCTGTTATTTGGGCTTGCGCGCGCCGCGCTTCGGCTTATCCGAATTTCCGGTCTTCTCCGCCTTGGCCGGCTTCACGAAGTTCGGGTGCTTGGGGTTGGTGACGTCCTCGGGCCACGTGTGGTCGCCGATCACGACGCCTTCGCCCCGGCGGTTCATGCCGCGCAGAACGTTGGAGGTGTTCATGCGCAGAAGTCCGCCGTTGAGGCCGCGATCTTCCCATTCGGCCAGCTTGTCGCCGATGCCGTTCGCCTCGGCGACGCCGCGCAGTTTGGCGCGGTCAAGCCCGCCGTCCGGGTTCTTCTTGCTGGCGCGTTCCGCCGTCACGAAGGCGGTGAGGGCCTGCGCGATGTCATCGCCACAGTTCTGCGCCGCGCCGTAGCGCTCGCGGTATTTTTCGGGGACGACCGAACCGGGCTCACGCTCTTCCTCTTCGGCGTCTTCGTCCTCGGGTTCCGAACCAAGATAATCCATCGCCTGCGTGACGGTGCGACCGGCCTTGAGCGGCTTGCCATCCTTGCCGGTGGCCAGCCACGCGGTGAAGTCCTCCTCGTCGATGCCATCGGGATAGCGGGTGCAGTCCTCGACGTCGAATTCGCCGACGAGCTTGCGCTTTTCGAACAGGCGAACGACTTCGCGCTCGCCATCGTCGTCATTGCGGGTGAAGACGTCGAACCGGGTAACGATGTTTGCCATTTCAATTTGCTCCTTCTTCCAATCGAGTTGGTGTTTAAGCACAGTTTCGAAGTGGTGTCAAGTTATTTTGTGCCGAGAAGCTCGAGGGCCGCGCGCAGATGCGCAATCGCCGCCGCGTCGTCCTCGGTGCTGTTGGCCGCGTCGATCCGCGCGGCGACTTCCGGGTTTGCGATTTCGCCATGGTCGATTGCCCATGTAAACAGGCATGCCTTGTCACCTTGTGCCTCGAGATTTCGGGTCTCGATCGCGTCGATGAACTCGAGCACGTGTACGCCGATTTCGGTGTTCGTCATCATGTCAGGCCTCCGGGGCAACAGCGATAATGTCGGCGGCGGTGTCGCGGAGACCGCGCACGAAAGCGGCGCGAGACGCGGCTACGGCCGGGTCGCGGGGATCGGCGAGATCGGGGCGCTCGATGTTGCCGGCCTGCCAGTTCGCCAGATCGCGGGCGAAGTCGAACTCGGCTGCTTTGGCGGTGTCGTAGTAGCTGCGCGCCAGCATCTCGTAATGGGCGCGGGGCGCTTTCGCGCGGCGGAGTGCGGAGACTTCGACCTTTGCGGCCGGGGTCAATTGCGAGAGGGGTTTCTTTGTCATACCCCCTTAAACTACAGCTGGGAGTTTGTGTCAATGTACTTCGTGCGGTTCCGGCGGCGCGGTTTCTCCGTGGTCGCTTGACAGCGGCGACGACACGTGGTCTTGTCACCGGGCCAAATCGGCTCTTCCAATCGAGGCGAGCCCCGGGGACGATGGAAGCGCTCCCGGGGCTCGTTTATATTAGTCCTGCTTGCGGACGACCTTACGGCCTATCTTGACCCGGCCTTCCCGCGACAGTTTGCCCCGCAGGATGTTCGATGTGTTCATTCGGATCAGGCCGTGGTTGTGGCCGCTTTCTTCCCACTTGAAGAGGCGGTCCTCGAACCCGTTTTCCTTGGCGACTTCGTGGAGCTTGTGGGGATCGATCTTGCTGTCTCCGCCGCGACGGTTGACGATAGCGGCGTCGAGCTTCTCTGCTACTTGGTCCATGACGTACTACTCCCGGTTGTCCCCCGGACCGGCGATCCTACGCCCTGGGCGCGTCTTACGCAAGTTATCCGGGTGAGTTATTAGAAACGCGCCCCGGATACCCCCCTTCCCACAGTCGCCGCGCCGTGGTATTTTCGTCGCTCACCGACCGGGGGTCAACGTGGCGCGTAAACCGAAGCCGATGTCAGACGAGCAGAAGGCAGCCGCTTCGGCCGCTGCCAATCCCGAGCCGTCCGAAGACCCGGCGCAGATGTACGAACAGTACGTTCTTGCCCGTGCCGCCACGATCTGGGCATACGAGGACACCGGGTTCGATCTCAACCTCGAGGAGCAGCTGTTCGTTCGCTCGTTCATCATCGATCGTAATCCCGTCGCCGCTATGCGGCGGCTCGGCCATCACGCCGACAGCCCGGCGATCCTGAAACGCCGTGCCGACAAGATGCTTGCCAAGCCGCCCGTGATCGACGCCATCGACCTGCTCGCCACGAAGCTGATGGCCAAGCTCGAGGTGACGGCGGAAGCCGTGCAGCGGCGTATCGCCGCCGCCGCGTTCTTCGATCCCCGCGAGGTGATGACCTTCGACCAGTTCGGCGTCCAGCTGCTCAACTCGCGCTTCTGGACGAAGGAACAGGCAGCCGCCATTAGCTCGATCAAGATGGGGCAGAACGGCATCGAGATCAAGTTCTACGACGGCCTCCGTGCCGCCGAAATGCTAGCCAAGCAACTCGGGGTGCAGCCGGAAGATGACCTTGCGGCCCGGGCCGAAGAGGCGCGCGCCGGGGCGGCACAGGCTATTCACGACATCATGACCGTGTTCCGCCGGACCGTGCAGGACAAGTCGAACCCGCCGGCCGCGTTGCCGGCACCAGATCAGACGCCAGAAACGACGCACTGATGGCTGACGAGATAGAGTTCGACCCGGAGTACCATCTCCACTACGACACCAACGACATGACGGCGGAGCAGTACGCCGCGCTTGAAGTACCGCCGGTAAAGGTCCCTGCAACCTCGAACTGGAATATCAACGACCTGATGGCGGAAGTCGCCGCTGCGCCGAAACAACACCAAGAAGCGGCGCTGATGGAGACCCTCGCCCGGATCGACGAACAGAGCCTCCATTTCTTGCGCCACAAGTGGGGCTTTTGGGCTCGCCACAACCAGATTGCGCCAGAGGGCGATTGGACCTTCTGGCTACTGCTTGCCGGGCGGGGTTTCGGAAAGACGCGCACTGGGGCCGAATGGATCAACGAGCGGGTGCAGGCCGGCAAGGCCAAGCGCATCGCCTTGGTAGCACCGACCGCCGCTGACGTCCGAAAGGTCATGGTCGAGGGGGAGTCGGGCATTCTCGCCAAGGCACCGCCGTGGAACCGGCCTTATTTCGAGCCGTCGAAGCTACAGCTTACGTGGCCGAACGGCGCGATAGCGCAGCTGTTCTCCGCCGAAGAGCCTGAACGCTTGCGCGGCCCGCAGTGTGACACATTTTGGGCCGACGAGCTTGCGGCGTGGAAGAAACTGCAAGAGACGTGGGACATGCTACAGTTCGGGTTCCGTCTCGGTGACGACCCGCGCGGCGTCATCACTACTACTCCGAAGCCCGTTCCGATCGTCAAGCAACTGGTCGATGACGATCGGGACATGGCTGAAACCAAGCGCGGCAAGGAGTGGCAAGGTAAGACCGTGGTAACACGCGGTTCGACCTATGACAACAAGGCCAATCTTGCCGAGAAGTTCTTCGCCACCGTCGTCACGAAATACGAGGGAACGCGGCTCGGCCGACAGGAACTCAACGCTGAAATCCTCGAGGACATGCCCGGTGCACTGTGGGTGCGCAGCAATCTTGATGCTAACCGCATCCCGGTGTCGATGCCGATGCCGCCCGTCTATGGCCCGGTCAACACCATCAGCGGGAAGCGGCCGATGACTGACACGGCGACGCTTCGCAGCGTGGCGCAGTCGATCGTTTCTGCAGTCGGCGAAGACCTGTCGCGGATCATCGTCGCGGTGGACCCGAACACCAGTAACGACGAGGGCTCGGACGAGATCGGCGTCACCGTCACCGCCAAGGGCGTCTCGGGGATGGGTTATGTCCTCGCCGACGGGTCGCTGAAAGGCTCTCCGCTCGAATGGGCGACTACCGCGATCCTGCTGCACGACGCCTTCGGTGCGGACCGGATCGTTGGCGAGGCCAATCAGGGCGGCAACATGGTGGAGCACACCATCAAGACCACCGCCAAGTTCCTGTCGATGCCCGACGGCGACCGGCCCCCGCTGCGCAGCAGCGATCACGTGGCAATCACCCTCGTCCACGCGACCCGGGGTAAGGTGACGCGGGCAGAACCAGTGTCCGGCCTGTACGAGCAGAACCGCGTTCGCCACCTCGGTACGATGAAGGGCCTCGAGGACCAGATGTGCCTGTTTACCCTCGATTTTGACCGTAATTCGATGGGGTATTCGCCGGACCGGGTAGACTCACTAGTTTGGGGCTTGACACACCTATTCCTAGAAGCAAGTGACACCGGCCTGCTAGAGTTCTACCAGCGCGAAGCAATGCGCGTTGCCGCCGTGAAGCAGCAAGTCGAGGCACCGACCTTGATCCAGTTGAGGGCACCGGCCGGCAAGGGCATCACTTCGGCGTACGGGCGGAACGGGGACAAATATCCAGTGCGTGGCGGTTTGATCAGCGTTCGGCCAGACGACGTGCCCGGCCTCAAGGCTGCCGGTTTTAGAGAGGTGGCATAATGGCGCGCGACACCCAGTCGATGGGCACCAGCATTCCGCTCACCGCGCAGCCGAACGGCGGGACGCCATACCAGCTTACCTACCGCCCGCCGAACGGCGCTGGGGGCGTCACGCTCGGCACCGGGGCGGACTGGTTCGGGCCGCTCAACCCGATGTGGCCGATCGCGCCGCAGGAAGTCAAGGGGCGCATTCTCGACTTTCCGTCGGGATACAACCTGCAAATCCAGCCGCGCTCCTATGAGCCGATCACCTTTCAGATGCTCCGCAACTTCGCGGACGGGTACGACCTGCTGCGCATCCTGATCGAGACGCGCAAGGACCAGATGGCGAACCTTACGTGGAACATAGTTCCGCGCAACAAGGGGATGCGGAAGCGCGGATCTGTGGTGCCAACCGAAATGCAGGGCCGTATCGAGGCTATCGAGGAATTCTTCATTCGTCCCGATCGGGAAAACTTCTGGGACGATTGGCTTCGAATGCTGCTCGAGGACTTGCTCGTCATCGACGCCCCGACGATCTACCGCCGACGCACCTACGGCGGTCGGCTGTTCGCGCTCCAGCCGATCGACGGGGGCACCGTCAAGCGCGTGATCGACGACTGGGGAAACACGCCCGCTCCACCTTCGCCGGCCTACCAGCAGGTGCTCAAGGGATACCCGGCGGTCGATTACACCGCCGACGAACTAATCTACCGGCCCCGCAACAAGCGGACACACAAGGTTTACGGGTATTCGCCGGTCGAACAGATCGTCATGACCATCAATATCGGGATACGCCGCGAAACGTGGCAGCTGCAGAGCTTTTCGGAAGGGAATATCCCCGAGGCGCTGATCGGGACGCCCGACACGTGGACCCCGGATCAGGTCGCCCAGTTTCAGACGTGGTTCGACAGCCTGCTCATCAACAACACCGGGGAGCGTCGCCGCGCCCGCTTCGTGCCGGGTGCCGTTGCCAAGGGGTACGTTCCGACCAAGCCCGCCGAGCTATTCGGTGACGCGGAGGAGTGGCTTATCCGCGTGATGTGTTACGCCTTCGGCGTGTCCCCGCAGCCCTTCGTCAAGATGATGAACCGGGCAACGGCCGAGACTGCCCAAGAAACCGCCTCCTCGGAGGGCCTTGCCCCGCTGCAGAAGTGGGTCAAGGGGCTCATGAACACGATCCTGATCGACGATTTCGATAGCGCCGATCTGGAGTTCGTGTGGGAGGACGAGCAGGAACTCGATCCGAATGTGAAGTCGCAGATAATCGATCGTGAGCAGAAGGCGGGGCGGCTCACTTACAACGAGGCGCGGCGCGAAATGGGCGACGACCCGGTGAGCGAACCGAATGCCGACCGCCCGATGGTATTCATCCCAACGCAGGGCTGGTCCCCGATCTTCCCGACTCCAGAAGAGCAGAAGATCAAGGACGCGCTCCAGCAGCAGATGCTTGACAAACAGCCGGGCGCGCCCGGCGCAGACGAGAAGGGGGGTGATCCGTCCGACGATGCCGGGGGCACCGATGACGGCTCGGACCCCTCGGATACACCTCCCGACGACAAGGAGGTAGCGAAGAAGAGCGACGCCCCTTTTCTTCGTACCGACGTCGTGGAAAAGGCTGGAAAGGCTACCGGCTCTAAGCCGCTCTACACCGATCCGCTTCGGCCGAGCGTAGCCAAGCAAGAAAAGGCACTGGCCACATCCTTGAAGGCTGTCCTGTACAAACTGGGCGCGGGCGTCGCCGAACAGATCGTGGCTGCACTTCGGAGGCTCGGCAAGGCAGACGAGCCCGGGGACGCCAAGAAGCCGATCTCCGAAGAGGCGGCCGGCGCGTACGAAGTCAAGGTGGACATCGACGAGATACTACGCCAGCTTGACCTTGAGGCCCTACAACTGGCGGAGGACGATCTCGAGTCGGCGCTTCTAGCCGTAGAACTCGACGCGAGCAACGTGGTGCTTGGCAGCATGGACCTTGCGGCCAATACGCAGATCGTGGATCGGGTCAACGAGCGGGCGGTGGCATATGCCCGGGAGCGCGCCGCCGAACTGGTGAGCTTCGAGGGCGAGGAGCCGTTGCTTGCCGAAACCACCCGCGACATGCTGCGCGAGACGATCGCCGCCGGGCTGGAAGAGAACATCGGTATGCCGGCGATCGCGGAGGAGATCGCAAACAGCTATGCCTTCTCGGAAGATCGTGCCGAAGTCATCGCTGCCACGGAAGTCACCAGCGCGAACAGCATGGGGGCGCTGGCGAGCTTCAAGGAAGCAGAAGCGGTCGGGGTCAACGTCAAGAAATCGTGGCTGGTCCTTGAGGACGGGTGCCCGATTTGTCAGGCCAACGCCGACGATGGGCCGATTGATCTCGACGAGCCGTTTTCATCGGGCGACATGGCCCCGGGAGCACATCCTCATTGCCGCTGCACCCTCGTTCCGGAGGTGAGCGACGACGCCGAGAAGGCGGACCAGCCGCGCAACACGCGCGGGCGCTTCTCGAGCGACCCCGGCGAAACCTTCATGACCGGCATGGTCGAGGGCATCCCGGGCATCAAGGCCAAGAAGGACCACAAGCTGATCGAACTGGTGCAGGAACAAGACGACACCGAACTGTCGAAGCTCGATAACCAGAACGACATGTCGCAGTTCTTCGAAGTCGACACCGACGGTCGCGGCCCTGTTTGGGCCATGGGCGGCAACACCCCCGAGGCCACGGCGGAGCGTGAGGCGTCGCTTCTCCAGTTCGTACCGTTCAACGAGTGCATCGCGACGCAGGATTACTGCGATCACGACAAGGTGAAGCTGTACATCGAGGACCCGACGGCAAAGGGCTTTTCGCCGATGGCTTACTACGACGGCCTGAACTACTATATTCAGGACGGGCACCACCGCGCCGTGGCGTCCAAGATGTCCGGAAACGCGGGCATGTCGATGCACGTGCGAACCATTGAACTACCACCATCTTCCGACGTGTAAACTCGGGTGGTCTTTTTCTCGCTATTCTAGGGCGGGGCGTATCGTCGAACATGTCAATCGACAACCTTAAGATTTTCATCCCGATCAACAAGATCGATGAAGAGCAGCGGCTTGTCTATGGGCAGGTGGCGGCGGAGGTTCTCGACAATTCGGGCGAGGTGTTCGACTACGACGGGTCGAAGGAATACTTCGAGAAGTGGTCGGACAACGCCTACGCGACCAGCGGCGGCAAGTCGTACGGAAACGTGCGGGTGATGCACACCAGCAAGGTTGCCGGGATCGTTGCGTCCCCGCTCGGGTTTGATGACGAAGCCAAGACCATCAATGCCTGTGCGAAGGTGATCGATGACGCCGAATGGGAGATGGTCAAGGCTGGCGGCTACACCGGCTTCTCGATGGGGGGCCGCTACGTCAAACGCCTGACCAAAGGCGACCAGAAGCGCTACGTCGCCGCGCCGATCGAGATTAGTCTCGTCGACAAGCCCTGCATTCCCACGGCGACTTTCGAGGTAGTCAAGGCTGACGGCCTCACCGAACATCGTGAGTTCCATCCCGAACTGGTGGAGGAGGCCATGGCCAAGGCGGATGACAGCGACAAGCCGTACGGCGACGTCAAGTATGCCGATCCCGGTTATCAGGAAGACGGTAAGAAGCGATACCCGCTCGACACCGAGGCGCACATTCGTTCCGCGTGGAGCTACATCAACCAGTCCAAGAACGCCGACAAGTATTCGTCGGCCGATCTCAAGAAGGTCAAGGACAAGATCATTGCCGCGTGGAAGGAAGAGATCGACAAGGACGGTCCCCCTTCTGCGGCCGAGAAGGCCGACAACGGAGACATGATCATGCACGTTCCGACCAACGACGAAATCCTGCCCGTCGCGCAGGCCCTCGCCAAGGCGGCGGGGAAGACCGATGCCGACTGGCTGGACTTCGCCGACGCGGCGCGCGACCAGATCGTTGCCGAGAAGGCGGACGCCGCCGACGGCCACGACGTCGAGAACTGCGACAAGGCGGACTGTCCCGATTGCGCCGCTGCCAAGGCGGACAGCCCCTTCGCCGACAAGGACAAGGACAAGGACAAGGACAAGGACAAGGACAAGGACAAGAAGGACGGGGGCGACGCCGATGGCGACCAAGACGCCGACGACAAGGACGCGGAAGCCGCCAAGAAAGGCGATCTCGTCGAAGGGGACGAGGTTGAACAAGGCTGGCGCGCGAAGGACGGGCAGTTCTTCGCCAAGAAGGCCGATGCCCTCGCCCACAATGCCGAACTGGCCAAGGCGGACAAGGAGCCGTCGCTCGCCGAGCAGCTTCGCAAGACGGTGGACGAGGCGTCGAAGATCGGCGTCGAGGCATCCGAGGAAGACCCGGCCGTCGAGAAGACGGCTCTGTTGCGCGATGAAGTCAAGGGGTCGCTAACCAAGTTCCAAGACTTCCTCGGAAGCGACGCGCTGGCCAAGGGCATGTACAACGTCGAGCGCCTGTCGTGCATCGTGCGCAGCCTCGATTACCTGCACGAGTCCGTGTGCTACGAGGAAGCGGCCGAGAGCGACCCCTCGTCCATGCCGAAGGCGTTGCAGGACAGCCTGCAGAACCTCGGGCAAACGCTCGTGGCCATGGCCACCGAGGAGGTGCAGGAGATGATCGCGGCGGCGGCGGCTCGAGCGCCGGCTTACAACGCCGACGAGAAGGAAGCCACGATGTCGATGGATATTGTTCCGCTCGACGAAACCACGACCACGGTTATCGAACTCGCCGCATCCACGCTCGGTCTCGAGAAGGCCGACATTTTGGGCCGAGTCAACGACGCGCTGGCAAAGCGCTCGCCGGTTTCGGAGCCGGCCGGCGACGACGACGTTCTACAGAAGGTGAGCGGTCTCGAGAAGGAGAACGCCGTGCTCAAGGCCGAGATGGCCGAGATCACGCCGCTGGTCAAGGGGCTGATGTCCGAGATCGAGCGCATCAAGGCGCTCCCGCAGCCCAAGGCCCCGACGACGCGCATCGTCGAGAAGGCCGACGACGACACGAACGGGCCGGGCAAGGTGCCGACGCGCGAGGACCTGCTCAAGAAATTCACGCCGGACCAGCTTGCGGATGCGGCCATTCGCATGTCACATTCGTTCGGTGGTCGGTCGATGATCCCCCCGGCGGGGGCCACGGCTGGTTGAACAAGATCAAAGCCTCGCCGAAGGTCCGGGGACGGGCAACCGGCGGCGAGGTGGAGAAGGCATCCGGGGACGGTAGCCTGTTGCGGGACTGAAATGAGGGGGGTGTCTGGTCCCACACTCCGTATTGAAAGAGGAAACGGAAATGTCTGTGAACGCCGACACCCTGCAGCAGATGCAGGCGGAGTTGCAGAAGGCTTTCCAAGCCCCGATCGCCGATCCCCGGCTTCCCGATGGGCTTGCGAAGAGCACCTTCTCGCAGTCGGGCTCGCCCACCAGTGGCCTGACCTTCTACGATCTCGAACTCGGTGCCAAGTTCCTGTACCCGGTTCTGACCCCGCTGCGCAACGAAATTCCGCGCGTCTCGGGCAAGGGCGGCATTCAGGCCAACTGGCGCGCCATCACCGCCATCAACTCGTCGGGCGTTCGCATCGGCGTGTCGGGCGGCAACCGGGGCGGCGTGATCGCCGTCACCACGAAGGACTACACCGCCGCCTACAAGGGCATCGGTCTCGAGTCCAACGTAGACTTCGAAGCGCAATACGCCGGCCAGGGCTTCGACGATATCCGCGCGATCGCGGCCCGGACGGGTCTTGAAGCGCTGATGCTCGGCGAGGAAATCCTCCTGCTCGGCGGCAACGGCTCGCTGGCGCTCGGCACCACGCCGACGCCCGATCTGGCGGCGCTCACCGAGGGCGGCTCGATCAGCGACGGTACGATCCGCGTGGTCTGCGTTGCTCTGACGCTCGAGGGTCTGCTCAACTCGACGGTCGCGGGCGGCGTTCCGGGGACGGAAACGCGCCAGAACGCGGACGGATCGGAAGACACCTTCGGCGGCGGCTCGGCGAAGAAGTCGAATGACGCCACGATCGTTCTGGCTGCCGGCACCAATACGCAGGGCGTCACGGCCACGGTCGATGTCGTCAACGGCGCTGTCGGCTACGCGTGGTACTGGTCGGCGGGGGCCGCTGGCACCCCGAAGCTCGGTGCCATCACCACCGTCAACACGGTGACGATCCTCACCAGCGAGGGCGGCGGTACGCAGACGGCGGCGGATATGCCGGCGACCGACAACTCGGTCAACAACCTCGTCTTCGATGGCTTGCTCACGCAGGCGTACAAGACGGACAGCAACGCCTACGTGGCGCACAACGACGGCAAGCCGTTGACGGGCGACAACAAGGGCGGTGTGGTCGAGATCGACGCGGCGCTCAAGCACTTCTGGGACGTGCTTCGTCTTTCGCCGTCGGAGATTTGGGTCAACTCGCAGGAAGCACTGGCGATCAGCCAGCTGATCCTCGCGGGCGGCTCGTCTTCGAACCTCCGATTCACGGCGGACATCAAGGACGGCATCGTCGCGGGCGGTGTGATGGTGAAGGAATACCTCAACCGGTTCAGCATGGCCGGCGGGCAGGTGATCCCGATCCGCATCCACCCGAACATGCCGGCTGGCACCATCTTGTTCAACACCAAGACGCTGCCCTACCCGCTGTCGAACGTCACCAACGTGGTACAGGTCCGGACCCGTCAGGACTATTACCAGATCGAATGGCCGCTGCGCTCGCGAAAGTACGAGTACGGCATCTACGCGGACGAAGTGCTCCAGCACTACTTCCCGCCCTCGCTCGGCGTGATCGACAACATCGGCGCGGCGGCGTAAGTCCCGGGTCGCGGGCGAGAGGGGGGCTTCCGGTAACACGGGGGTCCCCCTTTTCGTTCGAACTCAAGCAGAAGGAACACATGCGATGAGGATGACAGCCCCCCAACATTTCTCACACGCCGTGATCGGCGGCGTCGAATACCGGCCGGATGAGGACGGTCACGTCGAAGTGAACGATGCGCTCCACGTGCCCAAGCTCCATCGTTTGGGCCTGCGCCCATTCGATCCCTACGCGCCGGGGGCCAGTGCGGTGGTAGGCGTCACGGAAATGGCGTCCGATCCCGACATGCAGGACCGTTTCAACGATCTCGTCTCCGAAAACGCCGCGTTGGCCTCAAGGGCCAGTTTCCTCGAGGCCGATAATGCCCGTCTGTCGTCCGAGTTGACGGCGGCGCAGGACGCCCTCCGAGCGGCCACCGCCGGCCCGGGCACCACGGGGACCGACACCGCCGACGCTGCGTCGCGTGATACCTCGTCGAGCGCGGGAGGTGCCACCCCCATCACGGAGGCCGATCTCGGGGCGATGAACCGTGATCAGCTGGTGGCGTGGATCAACGAGAACGGCGGTTCGATCGCCGCCAACGTGTCCACCGAGGCGGCGCTCACCGCCGCCAAGGACTTGCTCGCCGAGAAGAGCAAGTCGGAGTAACGCGATGAACGCTGGCGACCTGACTACTCTTGAGCATCTCAAGTCGTGGCTGAACCTTCCGAACACGGAGTCGGCTTCGGACGAGCTTCTACGTCGGTTGATCAGGTCCGCCAGCGCCTTCGTTCTCAATTTCATGAACCGTGAAACGCTAGCGCTTAGCCAGTACGCCGAAACCTATGACGGTTATGGCAACAGCTTCATGGTGCTGCGCCGGGGGCCGGTCTACGAGGTGACGGGCCTGTCCTTCGCGGGGACGATCGTGAACGCGGCCTCGGGCGACGGGTTCAGCACCCCGTACACCAACGGTTACGTCGTCGAGCCGGAATACTCGATTATTGGGTCGCGTCGTCTCAACCTGTACGGCCGGTGCTTCCCGCGCGCGCGGGGGTCGATCGCCATCCGGTACACCGCCGGTTATGTAACCAAGGATTGCCGGGTGACGATCCCGGGCGACCTGTATCAATACACCACCCGGCAGACGTGGATTGAGAATGTCTCGGTCAGCGGCGTCAACGGAGAGGTGTTCGAGCAGGTCGCGGCGGACCCGCAGGCGGGGCAGTACACCATCAACAGCGACGGGCAGTACACCTTCAACGCGGCGGATGCGGGCACCGTGGTGGACATCCTGTACAGCTTCGTGCCGCCTGATATCGAACAGGCCGTGTGGGAACTGGCGGGCGAGCGCTTCCGCTACATGGACCGCATCGGCGTCGTGTCGAAGTCTCTCGGCGGGCAGGAAACCGTCAGCTTCTCGCAGAAGTCGATGAGCGATTACGTTCACGATCTGCTGTCCCCCTATCGACAAGTGGTTCCGGTCGGATGATCGTCAACATCACCCTAGTCGGCGATCGCCAGATAATCGCCCGGCTCGACAGCATGCCGCAGGCGGTGAACGAGGCGCTCTATGCCAAGGTGCTTAGCTTGTCGCTCAAGCTGGAGGCGTACGTCAAGACTAACAAGTTAAACGGGCAGGTCCTTAACCGTATCACGGGCGCGTTGTCGCGTTCGATCCACAGCAAGGTCGAACGCGCCGTTTCCGCCGTGTTCGGCATGGTGTTCTCGTCCGGCGACGTCAAGTACGCAGGCATCCACGAGTATGGTGGCGTGACACCCCCGCACGTCATCGTCCCGAAGAAAGCGAACGTGCTGGCGTTCATGGGGAAAAGTGGCAAGATGACGTTCGCCATGAGGGTGAACCACCCCGGGTCGAAGATGCCAGAGCGTAGCTTCCTTCGATCGTCGCTGACCGACATGTCTGCCCAAATTTCGACCGAGATGAAGACGGCGGTGGTGCAGGCGGTTCAGAAACAGGTGAAGGGATGACCGATCTCCGCGAACAGGTCTTTCAAGCGCTGTTTGGGCTCCTCGCCGAAGCTTCGTGGAACATCGGGACCGACGATGCCCCGGCGGTCAAGCAGTTCGTCACCAAGACACGTCGCATCGTCCTGTTCGATCAAGTCCCCACTGCGCAGCAGCCGTGGGTCGGGCAGGCCGAACACGGCGAGACATTCGCGCAGAAGACCAACCTGCCTTACAAGCGGACGTGGGACGCTTCGTGGATGGTCTATCATCAGGCGGGCAGCGACCCCAAGGCGGTGCCGACGATCACCAATAACCTGATTATAAGCGCGCTGGAGCGAGTTATCGCCCCGAAACCCACGGACCCGGGGTTCCTTGACGAGAGAAATACCTTGCAGGGACTGGTCTATCACTGCTTCATTTCCGGAGCGGTGTTCAAGGACCCCGGCGACATTGACAATCAGGCGCTTATTGTGGTGCCGATCAAGCTGCTGGTGCCCTAGGGGGACGACATGAAACGAGAGATCGACAGCGCAATCGACTTTGACGTCGCCACCGAGGTGGAAAAGGTCGTCGATGCGGTCAAGGACGAAGCCGAGAAGATCGAGGTGAAGGTTGAAGACCTGATTGCCTCGGTCGAGAGGGGGGTCAGCGCCTTTGTCAAGGAGCACCTCCGGAACTCGCCGGTATCGCAGGCAACCGCCGCGTGGAACCACCTTCAATCAGGGCTGCCCGCCCTTGTTGAGCATATCGTCAAGGAGGTAAAGGGGCTATGACACAGTACATGTTCGGCACCGGGCAAATCTACGGGACCCCGGTTGGCGGTGGTGCGCCGCTGCGCATCGGCGCTCTGCAGGACGCATCGATCGATTTCTCGGGCGACATCAAGCAGCTGTACGGCCAGTACCAGTATCCGCTCGACGTCGCGCGCGGCAAGACCAAGATTGAGGGCAAGGTCGGCACGGCGAACATCGACGTGAACGCCTACAACCAGCTGTACTTCGGTGAGACCCTCACCACAGGCAGCGAGTTGAAGCAGGTAACGAACGAGGCCGTGACGGTCCCGGCCGCTACCCCGTTCACCGCTGCCGTTGCCAACGGCGCGACCTTCTACATGGACTTGGGGGTTGCCAAGATCGACGGCACCCAGTTCAAGCAGGTCACGGCGGACCCGGAGGCCGGCGAATATTCGGTCGATCCCGCGACGGGCACGTACACCTTCGCCGAGGCGGATGCGAGCGCGAACCTGATAGTGACTTACATCTACACCGCCGCCACCGCCGGTTCGGGCTCTGTCACCATCAACAATCAGCTGATGGGCAACACCCCGAAATTCCAGATGGTGTTCTCGCAGACCTACAACGGCAAGCAGTTCACGCTGGTCCTGTTCAGCTGCACCTCCGACAAGCTGTCGCTCCCGCTCAAGCAGGACGATTACACCATGCCGGAAGTGTCGTTCCAAGCGCAAGCCAACGACGCGAACGAGATCGGCATCATTTCCACCACCAGCGCGACGGGTGGTGGAGCCTAGCGCCTAGTGCGTCGTGCGGCCGGGGACGGGGGGTATCTCGGCCGCACGTTATCCCCCCACTCCCCCTAGGGTATTACCATGGCCAGTTTCACCATCGGTGGAAAGGTGTATTCCTTCCCGCCGCTCAACATCAAGACCATCAAGGCTATTTGGCCCTTCATTGATGCCGTCCAGAAGTCGGACGATCTGGTAGCGCTGATGGATGCCACCAGTCAAATCCTGTCGGTGATCCTCTCTCGGTCCGAGACCCCGATGTCTCCCGAGGAAGTGGAGGACAAGATGTTGGCTTCCGAGATCGACGGCGTTCGGGCCTCGATGGAGGACCTGTTCGTCGAGGCCGGCATTCTGCAGAGGGTGAAGGCAGGTTCGCCGGGGGAAGGGGAGGCGGCAAGCCCTTCGACGGAAATTTCGACCCCATCGTCGCAGAGCTTGTCGCCGCAGGCTGTTCCGGTGGAGACTGGGACCGAGTAGAGGAGGGCTGGACCCTCCCCCGTTATTACGCAATGCAAGACTGGTGGGCGCAGAACGGCCCCCCGGTTTACATGGCTGTTGCGGGGTATCTAGGCTTGATTAAGAACCGTTCTGGGAGGCAGACTGCGCCAACGGAAACGGGTGATCTGAATGACCTGTTGTCCATGTTCTCGGGGTCGGGGGGTGTTATCCGGTGAACGACGACGTTAGCGTCCAATTCGGGGGTAGTACCAGCGGCCTCGACGACGCCTCGCGCCGGGCCGCTAATGACGTCAAGAGCGTAGGAACCGCCGCCGACGGCCTGCGCAGCACATTCGGGCGGCTGGCCTCCGACAGCAGGGTGGCGGTCAGCAGCTTCGAGGCAGTCGGGGCGGGCGCGCACGTCAGTGCCACCGCGATGCGCGAGTCCCTCGTGCTCGCGCGCGAGGCCGCGCGCGGTAACTACTCGAGAATGGCGGGATCGCTGACGATCCTGATGCAGGCCACGCAGGCGGGCAGCGGGGGGTTGCGCGGGTTCGCCAAGGAACTGCTGAACCTTACCGGCGTACTCAAGACGACCCGCGACGCCGAGCTAGCCGAAGAGGCAGCGGCGGCGATGGCGTCTGCCAACGCGGTGCGCGCGGCTGCACAGAAGGCCGAAGCCAATATCGTCGCCGCCGACACCGAAATGATGTTGGCGGAGGCGCAGTTGCGCAATGCCACCACCGCCACCGAGGAGGCAGCGGCGCAAGCCCGGCTGGCGGTGGCAATGGAAGCGGTGTCGGCCGCTTCGGCGGAAGCCGCTGTTGCCCAAGACGCGCTGGCCATCGCCGAAGAACGAGCAGCCACGGCGGGCGAGGCAGCCGCAGCGGCGGAGGCAGTAGGCATCGGGGCTACTGGCGTGGCCTTTTTGGCGCTCGCCCCCATCGCGGCGGTGGCCTACGGGTCCATCCGTCAGTTCCAAGGCGAAGTGCAGGACTCCGGAGCCCTCACCAAGTTTCGGGACAGCCTCGGGCTCACCCACGCCGAGATGCTCAAGCTCGGTGAGGGAGTAGACAAGACCTCGAGCGGCATCAAGGAGCTAGGACCCGTCACGGTGACGGTCGGCGACACGATGCGCGGCCTGTGGGATGCCATCGTTGAAACGGCCACGGCGGGCGCAAACGCCTCAATGTGGAACAAGATCAAGCAAGTGGCGTCCAGCGCCTTTAACGGCATTCTCGACGCGTGGAACGTAACGTCGGCCGGCATAACCGCCGGGATCGATGGCACGTTTACCATGTTCAAGGTCCTGTGGTCCAAGTTGCCGGCCGTCATGGGCGACTTGTTCGTGCAGGGCGTCAACGCCGCGATCGGGGCCATCAACAGCCTGCTCACCTCCGCCACCAACGGGGTGAACTGGTTCATCGACAAGGTGAACTCGGTGGCAGGGAAGAACATCATCGACCGTCTTGCGCCGCCGGGCGGCATCGCCGAAGTGGCGAACCGGTGGCAGGGGGCAGCAGCGGCGTCCGGGAAGGCGATATCGGACGGGTATTCGCAGGCGTACAAGAAGGCGCTGGCCGACAACGCCGCATTTTGGGCCAAGGTAAAGGCCAACGCGATCAAGCATCGCGAAGACATCATGACGCAGGAAGCGGACGCCATCAAGAGCGATCGCACCCCCAAGCATACCCGCCAGCACAAGCCAAAGGACGATCACACCGCCGAAAAACAGTTGGCGGCGTTTCTGGAAGAGAAGCGGGCGGAGCAGGACGCGGCGCAGGACGATTACCAGAAGAAGCTGGCAATCGAAGAGATGATGCTGACGGCCATCGCCGCTGTGTACGGGAAGGACAGCAAGCAGTACCAGACGGAGTTGCGCCGAAAGGAGCAGATGGAGCGCGACTGGGCGAAGCAAAAGGACGCCATCACCCGCGAGACGATCGACCACGAGGCCAAGATGGCCGAAGAGCAGGTCAACACCGCTCAACAGATCGCCAACGCCAAGCTGTCGGCGGAGCGAGATCGCCTAGACGCTGATGCTAATTTGGGCCGCATCTCCGACGCGCAGAAAGAACGCGCGTTAATCGACCTGTTCGCCCGCGAGATCGATCTCGAGCGTCAGCACGAAGACGCGATGTATCAGATCAAGTTGAAAGCGCTGCAAGACGAGCTAAAGCTCGGCACTCTTTCAACCGATGAACGGCGGCGCATCAACAATGATATCGAGGCGCTGGAGCAAGAGCACACCGACCGCATGGCGGTCATCGACGCTCAGGGCGCGGCCAAGATGAGCAAGGCGCAGCAGGACGCCTTTGCCTCCGTTGCGTCGAATATCCGCGACAAGCTGTCCCCGGTGGTCGATGGCTTCAACTCCATGCTGCAAGGCATGGAGCAGGGCACCATGTCGTGGAAGCGCGGCATGCTCGGCATCGCCGATAACGTGATCAACTACTGGATACAGAAAGGTGTTCAGTGGGCCGCGAACTGGGCCGTGATGGAACTGGCCAAGACTTCGGCCACGACCGCCGGGGTGGCCACCCGAACCTCGGTGGAGGCGGCGGGCGCGACTACCAGCAACGCCATCTCGGCGGCATCGGCGGTCAAGCAGATCATCCACAAGGCGGCGGTGGCAGCGGCGGGTGCCTATGCCGCGATTGCCTCGATCCCTGTCGTCGGGCCTTTCCTCGCCCCGGCGGCTGCAGCGGCGGCGCTGTATGGCGTGTATCGCCTCGCCAGCACCGTGTTCTCGGCGGCGGGCGGCGCGGGCGAAGTGGCCAATGACGGGGATATGTACCAGCTGCACAAGAAGGAAATGGTCCTCCCTGCCAAGTTCGCTAATCCGCTGCGCAACATGCTCGCCGGCCCCCGCCCGTCCACGCTCGCCCTAGGTGCGGCGACCGCCGGGGAAACGGTGCGGTCGTCCGTGACGAACCAGACGGGAGGCGACACCTTTAACTACTCGCCGACGCATAACCGACAGGATGTCGATCTTGATACCCTGCTGCGCCGCGAGGGGGCGACCATGCGGAAATGGTTCGTCAACCAAGCGCGCGACCGCCGGTTCGGCAGCATGTTTACGAAGGGGAAGTGACGTGTCTTTGATTGATTGCGACGGGTATGACTACCTGCAAGCCGGAATGACTGGCGCACAAATCCTCGCTGCTCTACAGGCGCAGGCGTATTACTCCCGTTTCGGGTTCAACACTAACTCGTTGTCGGTCGGCACTGGCGCTTTCGGTATAGGGTTGTGCCTCATCCCGGCGGGCGGCGTGGGCGGCAATGACGTGGATATATACAAGGCCCTCCCCGCCACCGTAGGTGACGGGTACGTGTTCGGTCAGCGCATCAAGCTTACCGCCACGGGCCCGGCTGCTGTTCTTTACTTGTTGTCAACCGCAGACGGGACCACCGATCTAGCTGTCAGTTTCACCGCTCTTGGCGGGATTTCTGCCACGATCGGGACGCAAACCTTCAATACGCCGCTTGCGATCTGGAAGGTCGGTGTGTGGTTCTACATGGAGATCGTGTTTGGCACGGTTGGTGGGACCCCGACTTTTACGATCAAGGTCAACGGGGACGTGATTATTACTGCGCAGCCCTCTCGCGGTCCGGGTCCCATCGATACCGTGCGGTGGGGCGGCAACGGGTGGCAACTCGACGACTATTACGTGTTGGCTACCGACGATACCGGCCTCGTTGACCCTCTCGGCAACATCCGGGTCGGCACGGTCAACCCGGGTGCGAACGGAGATGTAATCGGTATGACGCCGACTGGCGCGGACACCAACTGGCAGGCAGCTATTAACCCGCTGCTTAGCAGCACCATCTACAATTCTACCGATACCGTCGGCGTGTATGACCTGTACGACCTTGCCGCCTCGGTGCCGGCGCGGGACGTCTTCGCCATCAAGGTCAGCGGCGGGTATGCACAGGACAACTCGGTGCAGCTGTACGCCAAGAACAAGATCAAGACCGGCGGCACCGAGTATGACGGCGCGCAGCACGGCGTCGCCTCGCAGGTCCTGTCGATCCAGTCCGATATTTGGGAGAAGAACCCGAATACCGGGGAGAACTGGACCTATACCGAGCTTAACACTGATCTCCAGATCGGCGGTGCTCTGGCGGCTAGCGACTGATGGCCGAGTTCCAGTTTACCCCGTCGTTCCTGCAGCCGGTTACGGGTGACGGTGGCAATCTGCGCCTTACGGGGATGCAGTTGCAGCCGGTGTACTACCAGCTTACCGCGCCCAATGTGGCGTTCTCGGCGTCGTTCCTGCAAGCGGCGTATTACCAGCAATTGGCACCAAACCTGCTGGCGTCGGCGTTCTTCATACAGTACCTTCAAAGGGCACCGGATACCGACATGTCAAGCGACGTTTACCCCACGCTCCGGGGGCTGACTTTTCAGACTTCCGCCAAGCCGATGTTCTCCACCGGTATTTCCGAACACACCAGCGGCAAAGAGACGCGCACGTCGTACTGGGAACACCCACGCTGGCAGTTCCAGCTGCAGTACGATTACCTCCCGAACAAGAGCACGGCGGCAAATACCGACTTTAAGACGCTGGTTGGCTTCTTCTGCTCCCGGGCGGGCGCGTACGACAACTTCCTGTTCAGTGCCCCGGATGACAACTACGCCGAGTCGGTGCAACTCGGCGTGGGGGACGGAGATACGGTCGAGTACGCCTTCTTCCGCCCGTTCGGGACGTATCAGGAGCCGGTCGGGCAGGTTGACGTCGATAACGTGGCGGTGTGGGTGAATGGCCCCGAGACGGCAACCATCCCGAGCGCGTCGCCGTACACTGTTACCCTGCAACACCAGACCGACGTTTCGGGCGTTTCGGTAAGCGGCTTCACCAAGGTGTCGGGAACACCCGCACAGGGGCAGTACAGCTACGATCCGACCACCTTCACGCTGGCTTTCAACTCGGCGGACAAGGGCACGGCCATCACGGTCAACTACAAGTACAAGGCGATATTCGCCACGGACTTCTCGATCACCCTCCCCCGAACCCTAGTGTTCACCGTCGCGCCGCCGACCGGCGCGGTCGTCACCTCGTCGTTCAACTATTTCTTCGTATGCCGCTTCCTCGAGGACAGCTACGAGTTCGACCAGTTCTACGAGAAGCTGTGGGAACTGGGACAGATCGACTTGAAGAGCGAGATCACATGAGGCCGATCACCCCGCAACCCGGGTACACCGAGCAGGACTTGCACGACCTGCTGGCCACCAAGCGGTTCATCTACGTCGATTGCTACACCATGTCCAACAAAGACGGGCGGGTGTTGCTGTATTCCTCCGCGCAGAAAGACGTGGATATCAAGACCCCGGTGGCCGGCGGGATGGGCGTCGTCTATTCGTCCAAGCGAGTGAAGGTGTCGGGCCTCAAGCTCGAGACCGGCGTGGGGGTCGAGATCGACGAGCAGTCAATGCACCTCGATTTTGGGCCGGACGAAATGTACGTCACCATGAAGTTCGCCGCTGCGTTGCGTTATGGACGCTTCGATGGTGGTTCGGTCCGCCGCGACCGCTACTTCGCGGCGTCGTGGGGTAACTGGGTGGCGGGTGTCCCGATGTTCGTCGGAAAGGTGAGCAGCCTCGACAAGCTCGGCCGCTCATTCGCTGATCTCAAGGTCAAATCGGACCTTGTTCTGCTTAGCACCCCGATGCCGCGCAAGCTGTTCGACCCGTCATGCCTGCACACGCTGTTCGACCCGGGGTGCGGCCTTAACAAGGCGGATTACGTCAGCGCCGGGACCGTGGGGGCCGGGGCAACCGCCGTCGTCATCCCGTGGTCAAGCTCGTCGTCGCAGTTCTCCTACGGAACTTTCGAGGTTGACGATCAGGCCGGCGCGACGCTGGTACGGACGATCGACCTTGCCACTGATAGTGAACTGGTGCTGTCCTATCCGCTCGAGTTCGCCCCGGGCGAGGGGACCAACTTCCGCGCCTACCCGGGGTGCATTCGCTCCTACGAACGTTGCGGCGAGTTCAACAACACGCAGCACTTCCAAGGGTTCCCCTTCGTTCCCGTCTCCGAAACGGCGTACTGATGGACCGCGCTACCGTAGTCTCGGCCGTGCGGGGTTGGGTATCCACCCCGTATCACCACGCCGCCCGGGTGAAGGGTGCCGGGGTGGATTGTGGACAGCTTATTCTGGCGGCATTCGAGGAGGCAGGGGCCATTCCGCACGTCGATGCCGGGTACTACACCTGCGACTGGCACCTGCATCGCTCGGAGGAGCGATACCTAGGCTTCGTGGAGGCGTACCTCTCCCGGGCCGACGAGGTGTACGGGGAGCGCTCGCTGGCCGACCGGGTACGCGAGGACCCTCTGTACGCCATCGCCCCCGGGGACGTGCTCGTCTGGCGCGTCGGGCGCTGCTACTCGCATGGCGGTATCGTAACTGATTGGCCTAGGTTCGTCCATGCCTATCTTCCTTCTGGTATCGTCGAAGAGGTATCACTTCTCGGGACGCCGATGGCCGAGCGGCCAATGCGAGTTTACACGTTCGGGGGGTACGAGTGAGCTTCCTTTTCGGAAAGAAGGGCCACGCTACGAAGCCGGATTACACCGGCATCCAGCTGCAAACCTCCTCCTCGACGGCGGCGCTGATCATCGCGTGGGGTGCGAACCGGATTGGCCCGAACATCATATGGTACGGCGACTTCAAGTCGCACAAGCAGAAACAGAAGGCCGGCAAGGGCGGCGGGGGGAGCGCCACCAGCTACACCTACAGTGCCTCCTGCATGTTCGCGCTGTGCGAGGGCGGTCCCGACGGCATCGAGGGCATCGGCAAGGTGTGGAAGGATCAGGACACCTCGTCCTCGCTTTCCAGCCTCGGGATGACGCTGTTCAAGGGAACCCCGGAACAGGAACCGTGGGGCTACCTCACCTCCAACTACCCGAGCCAAGCTTACAACTACCCGAACGTCGCTTACCTCGCAGTCGCCAACTACGATCTGGGCAGTAGCGCATCGCTGCCCAATCACAGCTTCGAAGTGAAGTCACAGCGCGTCGGATCGGGCTGGACCGGGGGTGACGACGCCGATTGTGCGCTTGTAATTCGGGATTTCTTGACCTACCCGGCGTACGGGGTGCTTATCCCGACTTCGGCGATCGACACGGCGCAGCTGCTGTCCACCGCCGACGCCACCACGACTGGCGACGCCTCGTATCAGACATATTGTCGCGCGATGGGCTTCGGCTTGTCTCCCGCGCTGTCTGATCAGGAGCAGGCGGCGGACACGCTCGACCGATGGACCAAACTTACTAACACGGCGGTGGTGTGGACCGGCTATTGCCTCCGCTTCGTCCCCTACTGCTACACCGAGACGGACGGCAACGGCGTCAAGTTCGTCCCAAACACCACCCCGGCGTATTCGCTCAACGACGACGATTATATCGGCGCGAACGACCCGTTGCAGATTAGCCGCGACGACCCCGCCGAGTGCAAGAACCAGTTGCGCCTGATCTACAAGAACCGTGCCAACGACTACAACGAGGTAGCGGTTACTTGGAAGGATCAGGGCCTTATCGAGCAGTACGGCCTGCAGACCGACAGCGACTTTCAGGCGGATGAAGTTTGCGTCGCCGACATGGCGCAGAAAGCCGTCACGCTATACGGCAAGCGCGGCGCGTATATCCGCAACCACTACACCTTTACGCTCGGCCCGGCGCACTGCCTGCTTGAACCGATGGACATTCTGGAGGTAGAGGACCCGCAACTCGGCACCATCTCGGTTCAGATCACCAAGATCACCGAAAGCGATGACGACGGGACTTTCGAGATCGAGGCGGACGAAGTAGCGACGGGGGTTGACAACCCGGCCAGTTACACACCCGCGACGAACAGCGGATACGCGCAGAATACGGGCGTCGATCCGGGTAACGTGAACACCCCCGTGATCATCGAGCCCCCGGCGTCGCTGTCCGGCTCACCCCAAGTTTGGGCCGCAGTATCCGGCGGTGCCGACTGGGGCGGCTGTCAGGTGTACGTCTCGGCGGACGGGGGCACCACCTACCAGAACATCGGCACGATCACCAGCGGGGCAAGGCAGGGTACGCTTACGGCGGCGCTCGCCGCTTACGCGGGAGACAACCCGGACACCGCCGACACGGCGTCGGTCGATCTCACGGAGAGCCGTGGCGAATTGCAGTCGGTGTCCGAGACGGAGGCCGCGAACGCGTCCACCTTGTGCTACGTCGATGGCGAGTACCTGTCTTTCGAGACGGCCACCTTGACGGGCACCAACAAGTATAACCTGACAACCCTGTATCGCGGCCTCTATGGCAGCACGGCGGGTGCTCATGCCAGCGGCGTTCAGTTTGCCCGGCTCGACGACAACGTGTTCGAGTACGATCTCCCCGAGGATTACGTGGGAATCGCCCTCAAGTTCAAGTTTCCGTCCTTCAACATATTCGGGTCCGGGTTGCAGGACCTGTCCGACGTTGCCGAGTACGACTACACCCCGGACGGTGCCGCCTTCGGGACCCCGCCCGATGCGCCGACGGCCGGTAGCGGCACTGGGGGTGTCCTGTCGAACAAGCTGACGTGGACCCCGGCCACGACCGGCGATGCCGCCACCGGCTTCAAGATTTACGCCGGGCAGGGGCACGACATCACCTTCGAAGATTGTGCCGTCGTCGGCACCGTTCAGAACGCCACTGTTTGGACCCATGCCGGGCTCGGCGTGTCAGAAGAGTGGACCTATTACATCGTCGCCTATAACGCGAAGGGGGACAGCGATCCGAGCCCCGGCTTCGACGTCATCACCAGCGACGAGGGCGGGGGAGGGTCGCTCGAGGTCGATCAGGACGGCACCGCCGTAGTTGCCGCCGCCACGAAGCTGAATTTCACCGGCTCGGGTGTGACTGTAACCGACGGCGGGGACGGCACGGCGAACATTGCCATCACGGGAGGCGGCGGGTCGGCGTGGGATTTCAAGCCGCCGAGTGCGGCTGACTTTGCCACTCCGATCAGCGGGGATGCCACCGATGCCACCCTGACGGACGATGCCGATGTCGGGCTTATGTACGACTTTGGCACCCCGGTAAGCAGCGGCGTATTCCGTGGCGGGTTCAAGGCCGTGCCCAGTGCGGATTGGCAGGTGGTGGCTCGCTTAAAGGCGTCCCTTACCTTCGCCAATTACGTGGCCTTTGGCATAACGGCGGTTGAGCAGTCCACCGGCAAGGCGGTGTCGGCCGTGATCTACGGCGACACGTCGTCCATCGTGCAGGCCCGGCTGCACACGATGGCGGGGGGTTACACCTCTGACAATAAGCGGCCTTACACCGTTGACGCATGGGTTCGATTGAGCCGGTCCGGAACTGACATGGCGGTGGAAGCATCGGCCGACGGCAAGAGCTGGGCGTCGTGGCTGACGGTAGCCTTGACTTCTGCCTTCACCACTGCCCCGACGCATATTGGCGTTTGCGGAACGTGCAGCAACTCGACTTCTACCAACACCATCAAGGGATCGGTTCAGTACTGGAAACAGGACTGGTGATCGTTACGCTTCCGTCCCGGTTCTCTTGACCCTAACAGGCGTTAAGGTGTAGTTTCGCCCCCATGGAGACCGCGAGGACTTCCCCGCTGACACCCTTCCGTCCCGCGCCCCAGCGTGGTAGTTCTGTTTCTGTCAGGAACGGCATGGCCAGGCCACGCGTTGGGGGGTATCGGGTGGAAAATAGGGAACAAGGGCCGGTGGCGGGACAGCAGCCCAGTTTCGCGGAGTTGGTCGCAGCGATGAAGTCGCTCGAGCGCCCGACCGAACCGCAGGGCATGTCCAAGCACATCGCCACGATCGTGGTGGCCGCGACGCTGGCGATGGGGGCGTGGGTTCTGTCGAGCCTCAATAACGTGCAAACCACCCTCGCCCGGATCGATGCCACCGTAACCTCGGTGCAGCAGACTTCGCAGGACACCTCGCACCGCGTGGACACTATGGCCACCATTCAGGCCACGCAGAGCAGCGATATCGCGATGCTCAAGCAGCGAATTACCACCCTCGAGCAGTATCACCACCTCTCCCCGCCGCCCGCGACGGAGTAGGTGCCGTGCGACCGGACGAGGCCCGGCGCGTGGTCGGCCTCGCACTGCTTGCTGCCTTCCTCGCTGAAACCGATGTTCCGCCAGACATGGCCGGTCTTCTTGGCGATCTAGATCGCTTGCCGGATGACGCGTCCGGGTCTAATGTGCCGCCGTCATCGAAGGGGGCGGCTGGTGAAACTTCCCAAGATCAGGACCGTGGCTGACGTGAAGACCGCACTACGCATGTGGTCGGTGCAGTTTATGCTGCTGATGTCCACCATCGGTTCGGTGTTTCTCTACGACCCGAATTTGATTAACGAGTTCAAAGCGCAGCTCCCCGCCGCCATTCAGGACGTCATTCCCGCCGTTATCTGGGCCGCTCTGTCGATCGCCTCGGTGGTGATCCGGATTGCAGCACAGCGCAAGCTATTCGAGCATTGGGTGCAGAAGCATGGCGAACCCCCAAAAGGCCCCTGAACCGACGCCCCCCGAGGGCGAGGATATCGTAGTCACCGGCCCCAAGAAAGGGACGATCGCCTACGCCATGGGCGGCGCGGCATTCGCTGCCGCCCTGCTGTCCGGGCTGGCGCAGTGGGAGGGCAAAAAGAACACCGGGTATCTTGATATCGCCGGTATCCCCACGAAGTGCTACGGCGACACGACGGACGTTCAGGTCGGAAAATTCTACACCGACGCCGAATGCCAGAAGAGCCTCGAGAAACAGGCGATGCTCCACGTGGCGGACGTGCGGCGCTGTACCCCGAAACTTGAGGGGTATCCCCTCGTCGCCGCCGGCCTGCTTACCTACAACATCGGTGGCGGCAATTACTGTGGATCAAGCGCCGCGCGCTACTTCAACGCGGGACAGATCGCCGCCGGCTGCAAGGCAATAACGGCGTGGGACCGCGTGACGGTCAAGGCGGCAAACGATAATCAGGACGGGTTCAGCGGGTGTCGGGCGGTCAAGGGTCGCCCGGGGTACGTGTCCTGCAAGGTTCGGGGCCTAACCAACCGGCGGACATACGAATACAAAATCTGCATGACGGGGCTGTAACATGGATGTGCTGAGCGGGATCAGGGCTTATCTGGCGATCGGCATTGTCGCCGCGTTCGTGATACTGGCGACGTGGGGCCTCCGGGTCAACAGCCTCCGGGCAAAGTATCACGGCATCGCAGACAGCGCCGTGAGTTCGCTAGCCACCGCCGGCTTCAAAAACCCGAGGATGGATCACATCTCGGCGGATATTGCCGCGCTGGCCAAGGACCGCCAGACTGCCCACGATAATTGGGCCGCAGCGGACCGCACGATTAGTGATCAGTCAGGGACGATCAACGACTTGCATGCTAAGTCGCAGCAGTACGCCCAACAGGCGAATGCGGCGAGGCAGCAGGCCCAAACAGCAATGGCGGAACGGGACAAGTGGATTTCGACCGCCAAGCAGGCATCAACCCGGACCGACGAACAGTCGTCCGATGCGGAGGTAGCAGAATGTCGATACGCCATGGGCGTCTTGTTCGATCAGGGCTTCTGATCTCGCTGCTCGCCGGCTGCGCCCACGGCCCGGACCCGCGCCCGGCCGAGCCGCAGGTGGTGTACAAGGAAGTCCCGGTGGCAGTGGCCGTCGGCTGCGTGAAGGACCGGCCTGCCAAGCCCGCCTCGATCAAGAGCCGCTTGTCGAGGGACCAGTGGAACAAGCTGGCCACCGGGGCACAGGCCGAGCAGGTCGTCAGTCAGGCCGGGGCGCGGCTCAACTACGAGGACGCGCTTAACGCCTCGACAGCGGGGTGTCCTGACGTAGGTACGCCTCCGGGGACGTCCACGGGACACTGACGGGGCGCGGAGGCCCTAGAGTACCGAGATGCCGCCTCCTGCCGCTCCGTGATACCTCCCCGTGGCGGGGAGGTATCACCCGGACCCGCCATATCGGTACGTCGGCGAAGAGCGGGAAGAAACGGCAAATAAGCCACGCGATCAGGTAGCGGGTCATTCCGACGCCTCGTAACGATCGACGATCCGCTTGGCCTGCTCGTACTCCGTCCGGGCGCTGGCACGGGACCGCGCCGCTGCCTTGTCGAAGTCCTTGCAGGCGACGCCGCCTACGCGGTACGGCTCGGGAAGGCCCGGGTAGTCCTTGCTGCAAGTGACCGTGCCGTCCTTCGGACCCGCGCGCCAGAAGCTGGCGTATTGGTTCGTTCCGAAGGTCCACAAGCGGCCGGTGCCGTCGGTCCGCTGGTCGCCCGGGCGGGCGTTAGCGTCGGGGTGGTCTGGATGGAGTTCCATGGTTAGTCTCCTTTATCCCAGTGCCTCTTCGAGGCGAGCGACCCACTCTTCGACGTTCGCCTCTTCGAGGTTCGAGGCGATTTCTTCCAGCGCGTCGGCGGCGGCGCTGGCTTGCTCTCCACGCTCGCCGCTCTGCATGTTCTCGGGCATGTTGTCGAAGTAGTCGCGCTCCTCCTGCCCGGCTTCCTCGATCAGCTGGCGCGCCTCGTCGAGTAGTGGCGTCGCCTGCTGCAAAAGGGCTATGCCCTGTTCGATGGTCTTGCGTCGATTCTTGTTCATGTTCAGTCTCCCAGTTCGTCGATGATGGTTGCGCCGCCAAGCTGTTCGGCGATGGTTCCGTAGCACTGGAACGGCTTGGCGGCCAGCTTGCGCGCGGCGGCGCGGCATGATGCCTTCGAGCGGTAGGGCCTCCACACGAGCTTGCCGCCGTCTGGAAACTCCAGCATGATGGAGCAATACTTCCTGCCCTCCAGATCAACGCGATCGATCAGATGAAGGACGATCTGCTGTTTGGTGATGTCGTGGGTCTCGATGATCATCAGAACGGCACCTCGTCCATGGATTGGGGGAGCGGCGCAGCGAAGCGGCCGAGTGGATCGGGCATGCGGTCCCACACTTCGAAATGGCCGTCGCCGCAGGCTTCATAGTGGCCCTCGGTCAGCGCCTCGGCGAGGATGCGCGCTCCATCGGTCGTGGCGACAACTGCGACGAGACGGTCGTTCGTGCCGGGAAGCATCGCGTCGGTGATGCCGCAATACCGGGGCTGCCGTTCAACCACGGCGACATGACCGGCGGCGAGGATCGCCTCGAGATCGGCCCGGGCTACGGTGCGGCGCTGCTGCGTGAGTTGCGAGAACTCATAGGCCATGAGAAGCTCGTGCGACATTTACGCAACCCTCCCTTCGATGCGCTTGCTGATAACGTTCCACGCGTATTCGGCATAGCGGACCCACGCCTGCAGCGAATAGTTGCTGGTGTAGGGGACCATCTCGCTCTCGGTCTCGTAGATGTTCGCCTCCGGGCGATCGTAGATGAAGAGGTGGTACCCGTCCGAAACCCGGTCGAGAGTGAGGGGAATGCGCGCCTTGGCGATGGCAGCGTTAACCTGTTTCAGCGTGGGGCCGTGGGCCATTTCGTGTCTCCGTCCTGTGCCTTAATTGAGACCCCTTTTAACACAGCGGGAGGTATGTGTCAATACTCCTCGATCACCGTTTTTACGGGGAAACAGGGTGAACCTGCTGTCGTGTTTCGGTACGCCTTCTGGCCGTCGTGGGACCTTACGTACCTTTTCCACCAAGCGGCGTGCTTGCGGAAATCCGATTTGTTCTTGTCGGTGTTTTCGGCCACGGTAAAGCAGTACTTCTGCCCTACCGCGTCTTCGACATACATGCGAACCGAGTTTGACATTAACGGGCCTCCTCGTTGCGGCCAGCCCAGTACCCGGCCTCGTAGTGTGGGTCGTAGTGGGACTTCCCCTCCCATTCGGGTCGCTTGCCGGTTTTGGCGTCGGAAACGCCGTCCCAGTACCCCCAGTTGCGGCGGGTGGTGTCGCAGAAGAGAGGAGCGGCTTTCGCCATAGTGTTGCCCTCCTTTGGGCGGTGGCGCTCGGCGGAATTGCCGGGCCATTGCTTCTGAATCCCTTTTACCACAGCGGGAGGTATGTGTCAATGTATTCCGTTCACTCTTCGAAGTGGAGTGCACTGGCGCCGCCCTCGCGGTAGGCAGTGAACTCGGACAGGATCGCCTCCTGCATGTCGCCTTTCTTCTGCAGGGCCTTGATGATCGCCTTGTCCTCGCGGCTCGTCACAATGTCCCAGTAGTTCACCGGATACTTCTGGCCGTGGCGGTGGTTCCGGTCCTCCGCCTGCGACCGGGCGTAGAGCGAATAGGTGTTCTCGATGAACAGCGTGTTGTGGCACGGCACCGCTTCGGTTCCGAGCAGCGTATGGCCCTCCTTTACCGCGTCGGTCTGGCAGAATGCCCATGCGATGTCATCGTCCTCGTTGAAGGCCCGCTTGCGCCTGTCGAACTCGCTATCCGACAGCCCGCTTTCGAGGAAAACGTACCCGCGCCCTGTTTGGGCCGCAAGCGCGTCGAGATACTCACGCGTCGGCTTGAAAAAGTAGAAGGCTAAGCTCTTCGTCTCGATGTCGCCCAAAATGGACATCGCCTCCTGTAGCTTCGGGTTGTCGCCCGGAGATACCAGTTCGCGTACGTTCTTCTCGTTGTCGTACACCCAGCCAGAGCAGATTTGTTGGAGCTTGTTCTTGACGGTGATTGCCATTTCGACCGTCAGATAGTCTCCTTCTCCGAACTCGATCACGAACTCATGCATGATCTCTAGATAGGCGCGCCGCTGCTCGGGGGTAAGTTCTACCTCACGCGGCGGCATCGGTATCTTCTCGGGGAGATCGGTCCAGTCGGCCTTCTTGGCGCGGAAGGCGAAGCGGCCCGTTCGTTCGCGCATCAGGTCGAGGTTCTGATACCCGAGTATCTGCTTGCCCATGTATCCGCCCATCCGGCAATACAGGCTGCGCCACGCGTAGTAAGGGGTCCGATCCATCTCACCGATGAAACGGAACTGGTTCCAGAGATCGTGTGCCCCTTGCGGCGCGGGGGTGCCTGACAGAACGCGCTTGTACGCCGCCGGAAGCCGGTTGGCCACGTCGATCAGGAGCTTCTTCTTACCCTGCTGGATGCGTTCCTTGGCATTGGCGAGGAAATAGAGCCGCTCGCCGATGATACTGCTGTGTTTCTTGATGCGGACGCTCTCGTCTAGGGCAATGTAGATGCGCTTCTTCCTTTCGAGCATCGCCTCGAGAATGCGCCGGCCGTGCGTCAGAACCTGCTCATAGTGGAGCACGAGGATCATCGGCTGCCGCCCGATCTCGTTGAGCGCCGCCCGGGTCTTCTTCTCGTTCTTCATCAGGATCACCGGGTAGTTTAGCCCGATCTCCGCCGCTTCGTCGCGCCACGCGCCGCGCAGCGGACGGGGGCATACGACGACGAGGATATCAGCCAGCCCTCGGACTTGCTTGTTGTGGAACTCATACAGCACTGTTCGCGTCTTGCCGAGCCCCTGCTCGAGAAATAGGGCGTAACCGGGTTTGTCTGCAGCCCCGCGCAGGGCCTCCTGTTGCACCTCGTATAGGTCGTCAATCGATAGGACGAGGCCCGGCGCGTCCCAATTAGGTACGGTAGTCAATGGTCTTTGCTCCCTTAGAAGCGTTGCACGAACGACACAACGGCTGCGAGTTGGCAGCGGTGTCTTCGCCGCCTTTTGAAATCGGCACTACGTGGTCGCGGGTTACGTCCTCGGTAGACCCGCAAGCTAAGCAACGGTGGCCGTAGGTGTCAAGGACCTCTCGCCACTCCGCGTCCGTGATCTGGCAAATCGTCTTTAGCTTAGTCTTTCGGTTGTTGGCACGTCGGTTAACGGCTTGCTTGTTGCGCTTTGCGTATTCCCGCTTTGCCGCTCTCCGTTTCTCCACGTTATTCCAGTAAGACCGTTTATTGCAACGGCGACGAACTGCCGAGCGCTTCTCCGGGTTGTCCCGGTAGTACTGCTTTACCTTGGCCGAATTGCACTTTCGACACAGCGTTGGGCGGTTTGTGCACATTGCCTCCGGAGGCCATTCCCCGTCTCGCCCGATGCACACCGGGGAAAACAGAGCGCCACACTTCACGCCTCCCGGTCTCCCAATGCCGGGTCGAACACGCGATCGTCGTCTTCCCCGGTGATCCACGGGCCGCGCGACTGGCCGTGCTGCGCGTCGTTTACGCAGCGGATGATCATTTCATCGAGTTCGTTGAAAGTCTGCTGGCCGAGCCCCGGGTTGTGTGGTATCTCGTCCACGTAGATCGGGACTTCGAACAGATGGTGGCAGAGCTTGGCGGCGCAGTCGCGCGCGCCGTCCCGGTTTGGCACGATGTGCCGGGTCGCACACCGGTTGCCCATCTGGTCCTCGGTGGCCATGCGAACAGCCGCCTCGAGCCAGTCGGCCGTCTTAACGACCAGCAGCAGGGTTACGGCGTCCTTCGGCCCGAGCTTGCCGCCGGACCGCTCCAGCGCGTTGTCAAACACGCGGTCGGTCCACGTCTTCAACCGGGCGTCCCATTTGCTCTTGGCATCGGGACCGATCGCCTCGAGCAACCCACGCTTATTTGGGCCGGGCAAGTCTCCGGTGAATTGCTCGTCCATGTCGTGCCATAGCGCGTATTGTAGAACCGCAAGGTGCAAGTCCTTGTCCACGCCCAAATAGGTGCAGATGTCGTTCGCGTAGTGGGCGACTAAAAAACTATGCTCCGCGACGCTCTGCGGCATCAGGGTGCGGACGATCGACCACCGCTTGACGAACAGGGCGTCAACTAATTCGCGCTCAAGCACAGCCATCTCTCCAGTTTCGTCTTGACCTGCTGCCCGTATTCGGTCAGCGCGTATTGCGGAACGCCGTTGTCGTTGAACGACTTGACGGCGACTTGGCGACCACTTCGGCACATCCGAAAATTATTGGCTTGGTGGACATCTGCAGCACGACGTGTGCTACGTTGACGGTCATCCGCGACGCGCGCAACCCGGGGCCGAATAGGTTAGACATTGCCCGTCTCCCTTACCTTGGCTTTCCACGCCTTGACGCCCTCGCGCGCGGCCTCCTCCGCGCTGTCCCAGTAGCCGACGCGGACGAGCTTGAAGGCGTGGCGGCGCTGATACCCGAACCGTCCGTAATTCTTGGCGTTCTCGCGACCCTTTGGCTGATAGCAGAACACGAATGGCAGCTTGCCGCCCGGCTCCTCGGGGACAAGCTCGAGATTGTCGATGCAGTCCTTCGTCGTGGTGAGCGACGGCCCCTGCTGGCGCTTGTACCGCAACGGGCGCTCGGGCCACCGGCCGTGGTGCTTCCACCACACCAGATCGCGGATCGAGACCGACACGGAGACCCCGGCGGCGACGCTCTGCGACCTTATGTAGCGGACGCCATCGCGCGCGCTCCCGTATACCTCCTCGCCCGGCTGTAGGGGCGAGCCGGGTCGCGTCTTGCGACAGTACACCCGGCCCTCGACGGTGCTCACGTCGAAATACTCGTCGAGGAAGCGCTCCCGCATCGTCTTGAGGCCGCGCGACCGGAGATAGGCGTAGAGCAGGAAGGCAAAGTTCCCGATGTCGTGGAGTTCCGACAGCATGTTGGCATCACTGGCATCGGCGATCCGCTGGTCCCGGAACTCCTGTATCTCCGCCTGCATCTTGGCAAGCAAGCCGTCGATGTCATCGGACCGGATCGCGTCCTTGTGGCTGTTCACGTTCAGCTTATGGACCATGCCCTCGAAGAACTCGGTGAGTTCCGGGGTCATGCCGACGATGGCCGGAGGGATAACGATGTTCATGCGTGGCGCTCCACTACGGCACGGCACACGAAGTTATCTGATGTATTCACTTATGCCCTCCGATGCCGCCGAATAGCCGTAGTACTTTAACACCGCAATTCCAAGCCTCCGCTCGATGTCCTGCATCGTGTCGGCGATTGCCTCGACCCGGCGACGGTTGCAGTAGTTGGCGAAGTTCAGCAGCGCGAAATCGGGCATGCTGTGACGGAGCATGTGTTCGTATTGCTTGGCCGAGAAGGTGAACACCCGGCGCACCCGCTTAGTGACGGTGGTGCGCTCCTCGGGCTGGCCGATCGCTTGCCACGACGTCTCGTGCTGATCCGGGTAAACGTGCCCCGAGAACCCGATCTGGCGCTCGCCGTCGGTTATATTGCCGACCCGGATCGGGTAGGTGCGCAGCACCGCCATCGATTTATGGAACAACCTAGGCGCAATGCCAGCGTCCGACATGCCCTGCTGCAGGGTGCAGTCGCGGCTGGTGGTGTAGGGGTAGAACCCGCTCGAGTTCAGCGACAGGCTGAACCCCTGCGGCACCTCTACTACCACCGACGCCCCGTTCTCCTGCATCTCGCGGTTCAGGGACACGGTGGTCAACTGAAACGGCACCTTACGGTAGCTCCGTTCGATGAACTGGCCCAAATTTGGGCCGTCGCGGCGGACTTTCCGCGCGAGAGATGCCCCGACGCCTTTCTGCGTCGAAGCGATCTTGGTCTGCGACGAGGTGCGGTCGCGCTCGGCCTCCTGATCTTCCGGGAGGATCACGGCGGCGTTGGGGTTGACGAAAATCTCGTGGTGCCGGATGCCCTGCTCCTCGATCTCGCGGCACAGCACGTCGAGATCGACTATCGCCCCAGCGTTGATGTAGATGCGGCACTGCCCGTTCTGGCGCGCCGTCAGAAACGTCGAGGGGATGTGGAACAGCACCACCGGCTTGCCGTCGATGATCGAGGTGTGCCCCGCGTTGGCGCTGGCATTCGTCGTTGCCCAGTCGATCTGGTTGTGCTCGCCGACCCACGCCCCGGCCAGCCCCTTGCCGGTGGACCCAAACTGGCCGTCGAAGATCACGGAGGCGCGGCCTGCCTTCACAAACGAGGAAATGTCAGGGCTGGTCATCAGTTGTCCTCCGTGAGTGTGAACGCGCCGAGATACGTGTACCCGCGATCGAGTTCGGTGTGGTGATACAGGCGGTTCTTGAGGATCACGTTGCCCATCTCAACACCGAGTTTGATCGCTGCTGGTTCGATTTGATCGGGGTCCCCGCTGAATGTGTGGCCCGGCTTGAGGTAGGCATGAGCCACCGCGCCGATGTGCTTGCGCCAATCAGTCTCGCCGGGCGTCCCGGGGGCGTTCATCAGCCGTTCTAACGTGGCGTCCAGCGGCTTGCGCTTTCGCTCGTGTTCGTACGCCGGGTAGAGCTTGTCGCCCCCTGTCTCGAATACGACTCCCATTTCCCGGTCTTGAGCGGCGCGGTCCTGCATCAGCTTCGTGTAACCGATGATGTCGTGCATGTTGTCGTCATACAGCGCATCGCCGTTGAGCATGCGGGAAATCTTGTGCTGGATCATGTCCAGTCCCTCCTTCATGTAGGAGGGGAGTCGCGCCCAGTTGGGGCTATCCTGCATCGCCCGCTTGAGGTTCTGCGTGATGCGGCCCTGCTCGCGAAAGTCGCCATAGGCGGCACCACGCTGCGCCAGCGTGTCGGTGATGTCATCGCGGCCCGAGGCGGTGCTTGGTGTCGGCGCGCCAGTTGTGCGCGCCCCACCGCCCGCTGCCCGGGAACCTGTATCGTTGCTCATGCAGTAACTCCATCGCCTTGACAAAAAGTTCGCCCCCCTCGATAACCCGTGGCGGGGGTAGCTTCCTTACAACACAGCCTCCCGCGAGTGACAAGGGGTAACGGAGAAGCGTGGTGAGGCGGAACTCGTCCAGCGCCTCAAAGTAGATCAGGCACACCGCCGGCATACCGTGAGAATTTAGCTCTCCGATCTTGAGCCACTGCAGCTTGGTCATGCCCGTATCGATTTCGGACCCGTCCGCCTTCTCGAGTTCGGACATCGGCCAGTCGTTGTATTTCAACTCGACGTCCATCTGCGCCCAGTCCTTGTGCCCGATACGCAGGTCGGCCCGGCCCGCCTTGAAGCGGTCGCTGGTCTTGGTCGCGAGGAAGCCTTGCTGCTTGAGACCGGCCATAAGCTCTTTCTCGAGCTTCTCCTCCTTGCGCTTAAGCTCGCTCTTGCGGCTTGCCATCAGTATTCCCTTCCGAACAGGACGCGACGCACCTCCGCCCGGGACATGCCGTTCACGCGCTTGGCGCGACCGAAAATGACGGACAGCGCATCACCGTCACGCTTCATCTGCATCAGTTCCTCCGGAGTGTACGGGACCGTCCTCGCCGGGGCGATCCAGTGGCCCTTTTTCCTCCCATTCTTGTAAGTCGAAGAAGCCATCACCCGTCCCCGCCCGCCAGTCGTGCCGGCGCCGCTTCCAGAAATGCCAAGTCCCCGGTTCCCACGCGGTGCCGACGAAGCCGTACCACGAGCGCCACAGCGCGCCAAGAGGCCCTGACACCCGCGCCACGTACCTCTCTGCTCTCCGTAGTGCCTCCCCGTGCTCGTAGAGGCATCCGCACAGGCAGGTCGTGGCCACGCAGTAGCCCCGGTGATCAACCACCGTAGGCCCGCAACACTCGCAGATCACCTCCACGACCTTCCCCTCTTCACACAGCCCGGCCAGATCGCCGGGCGGCGGGAACATCATGTGAAGGACCGAACACTGGAAGCAGAAGTCAGCCATCTGCCTTCCCCATGCGCCACTCCTCGACCCACGCGGTGTGGCTTTGCCCCGAAATCCAGCTTATCTCGTACTGTATGTGCTTGCCGCGCCACAGCACGGCGGTGATCACGTAGGACGACTTGTTGCAGCCGTCTATGTGGACCCGATCTCCGATCGAGTATTTGGACTCGAGGATCATGCCGCCCACTGCTGTTCCACCAGTTCGCGGCCCCACGTCGCCTCTGCCCAGTTGTCACCGCTGGCAGCGTCGATGCCGAGCTTAGCGCGGAGCTTGATCACCGCGTTGTCCGAATAAAAGTCAGTCATGATACGATCGGCTTCGGCGGTCATCCTGCGGCCCTTCTCGTCTCGCGGTGCACTCCACGACAGCGAGTCATGGATTTGCAGCATCAGGCGGCAATGATCACCCTCGCTAGCGAAATATTCGTCGATCTCGCACATCTTAAGCTTGGTAATGTCCGCGCTCGATCCTTGGATCACCGCGTTGCCTGCCTTGTGGGCGAAGCGCACGTCGGGGAAGCGGCGACGCCGGCCCAAATAGGTGAAGACGAAACCGCGCGCCCGGGCCTTGGCCTCCGCGCCCTTGAGGAAGCGCTTGGCGTAGGGAAACTTCTGGTGGTAGAGCGTCATCCACCGCCGCGCTTGCTCGACCGACACGCCGAGCGATACGGCCAGCTTGACCACCCCCATGCCGTAGAGCATCCCGAGGTTCATGCGCTTGGCGGTCGGATCGCGCTCGACGCTAAGCATCTCCGCCACGGTGGAGTGGATGTCCACCGGGGGATTGGCGGCGTATCCCGCCATCAGGTTCGGGTCCCCGGTGTAATCAGTGAAGACCACGTACTCCTGCTGCTTGTAATCGCGGTCCTCCCACGTGCAGCCCGGATCGGGAAGAAAGCAGGCGCGGTAGATCGCCCCGATCTTCTTGTTGCGCTTGCTCACTGCCTGCAAGTTCGGATCATAGCAGGACAGCCGGCCCGACACGGTGCCGTAGTCGTCGCTCGCCATTTGGGCGAAGTCACAATGGACGTGGCTGTTGAACAAGTGGCGGTGTAGCATCGGCTGCGTGTACAGTGAGCGGGCATTGGTGACTTGACGGAAGTCGATTACCGCTCGGCCGGCCTCGTATTGCTTGAGCGTTGCCTCGTCGAATTTAAGCGCGCCGATTGGCATCCGGCCCTCCGCCTTGGCCTTCTTGATCTCGGCGGCGGTGGGGTCGTTGCGGGGCCAGCTATCGTTGATCAGGCCGAGCCCCTCGAAGTATTCCTTGAGCGCCCGGGGCGATTTGCTGTTGAAGTCCTTGGGGAAGCCCGCCCCGGCGGCGGCGGCGCGTTTCTCAAACAGGCGGTCTGCTCGGTGCAGGCGGTCCTCGTCGATCACTACCCCGCCACTGGTCATCCGAAACAGCGTGTTGATCAGGCGGCACTCGACGTTGTGGACCTTGGCGAGCGATCTCCCCATATCATCTTCCCGGGTGATCTGCGGTTGTTGGACGCGCCACACCTCCTCGGTCGTCACGCCGTCGCCCGCCGCGTAACCCCACACGATCGGGACCGAGGCGTCGGTGCGCCAGTAGTTGGACATCTGTTTTCGATCGGGCTCGCCGCCAAAAATCGAAGCCATGTACTGGTAGAGATCGCCGCCTTTCTTGGCCTGCACCTCCTCGCTCTTGGCCACGCTCTCGAGCGAGTAGCTGAACCGGTTTTCGTCGATCAACGGTGCGTTGACCATCGTGTCTTCCTTGTCGCCGTAGAACACGACCCCGTGTTTCTTGGCGAAGCGAAGATCGAACAAAAGATTGTGACCGACGATGCGGCGCGGGCGCTCGGCGGCTGCCTTGGCTAGTTCGATCTCGAACCAGTGTAGATCGCCGCGCCACCCATCTTCGGTGAGCGGAACATTGCACCCGGGCAGGTTGCCGCCCCCGGCGTGGCGGACCGGCACGTAATAGCTGCCTTCGTCGAGAAAGGTCAGGACCCAACCCACGATGTGGTTGCGCTGCCACGACAGGCCGCTGGTTTCGGTGTCCACCGTGCAATGCGCAGTGTCGCGGAAGATGCGGAGGACGCGCTCGGCGGCGTCGCGGGTGTTGACCAGCGTTTCTCTCATATCGGAAGCTTCCCGTAAACGCGCTCGATGATCTCGATTTGCTTGTCCGAGAACCGGGTGCGCGACCCGTAGGTTTCATACCGCTTGACCTGATCGGCCATAAACGAGCGCTCCCAATCAGTGAGATCGGCCTCGTTGGCGTATTCAGTGTACCCGTTCAGCATAAGCTGAATATGGTCGTCCTCTTCTTCGGTCACAAGTCACCCCTTGTGCTTGATAGCCAGTATTTGCTCGAATACGCGGCGCTGTCCGTCCTCGTCCATGTCCCGGATCGCCGCCAGCGTCTTGGTGACGGCCGGCGGGTACTGCCACGTGTCCTCCCTTTCCCCAAACAGGTCGGCATAATTCACGCCGAACAGGGAACGAAGCTTCTCCAGTACGGAGGCGCGGAATGCCACCCTGCCGTTCTCTAGCTTCTGATAGGACTGGTAGGTTATACCGAGATACCCGGCCACTTGCGGTTGCGTCATCTTGGCCTTCTCCCGCATGCCTCGAAGCACACGGGCGATGCCACGATCGATGTCCGTTACGCGATTGCTCATGACCGGGTATCCCTAGTTGTCAGCGGATCAGTATTTGTCGTCCGCGCCGTCCTTGGCGTTGTTGCCGCCGCCCTCGCCGCCGTTAGCGTCGCTGACGTCTTCCGGGGCTTCCTCGTTGGTCTTGACGCCCATCTCGGTGAACATGGCGTTCATCGACTTGAGTTCGGCGTAAAGCTCCTCCTCCATGACGTACCCGTCCTTGGTGAAGGTGTAGTTGTTGAAATCGCCGCCGTCCGAAGGCTGGACGCGCGATCCCATGACGTACACCTGCCCGTAGATAGGGGCCTTGTCGAGCTTCACCTTCGTCATCAGCTGACGACCGACGCCCTCCGCCGAACGCTGGAGATAGACCACGAACGGCCCAAGCTCCATGTGGTCGAGCGCGACGCAGACGAGGACGTGCGACAGAGTGGCAGCCGGCGCGCTGTCCTCGTTGTCGGGGTCGAGGGTGCCCCAGCGGCCGAGCCCGGCGTCCTTGGAGACGAGATCGCCCTTCTTGGCTTCGTATTCGACCACGTACTTGGGGCGGTCCTTGTAGGGGGCAAACGATTCCTTGAAATCGGTGTCCCAGTGCCGCCCGTCGGTCGCCCGGGCGATGATGCCGCCGCCGGCATGGCGAGGACGCCACATCGTGTACCTCTTGGAATGGTGGACCACGACGAGGCGCAGCGTCGTCCCGAGGACCACCTCGTTGATCGTGTGCCAGAAGTCTCCCGACGACGCCTTGCCCTCGACCACCTCGGGGCTGATCGCCTGCATCAACGCGACGCGAGGCGTGATCAGGTCGGACTGATCGATGTTCTCCTTGCCGTCGGCCGCGTCCTGCTGCATGAATGCCGGGACATTGGACTTGACGTCATTGGTTGCGAGGGACCCGGCTGATGCCTTGTTCCCGCGCGTACCGCTCGACTGCTTCTCGGATGCCATCTTCTTGCTCCTTCATTTCCTTGTAGGTAATCTTACGCAGGGTTTGGGTTACTGGGACCAGCAGTTGTTCGCCCTGCGTTTCGAACAAAAGATGGGTAGCGTTGGGATCACCGAAACCGCGCTCAAGATACCAAAATACCTTTAGTTCGATCGGCATCCAATCCAGATAATCGGGGAGGTGCAGGCTCTCGCCGAGCGACGTCGGTTTACCATCTTGGCCGAACGGACGAATGACGGCGGTAGCAGACATTTACTTCCCCTTCTTGCGCGTGATCGACACGCTGTCCTTGGTGTGAAGCTTGAAGAGGTCGTCGGGGAGTTCCCGGCCGTTCTCCATCAGTTCCTTGGCGGCTGCGGACAGCGACGACGAGTTGACCGTTTCCTTGATCAGTGACCCGAGTTCGTTGTTGCGTAGCCACTCGTAGGCGCGCTTGACGATTTCGCCGGTCGTGTCCGAGATGATCGAAGCGTAGATGCGGGCGGTGCGCGTGACCCGGTTGCCGCTCTGCGCGTTGAAGCTCTTCATCTCCTCGTCGTCGAGCCGCGCCGGGAAGGACACTTCCTTGCCGTAGCGAACGCGCTCGGCCAACTTGGACACCGCCTCCTGTACGGCAGTAAGCTGATCGTCAAGCGCGACGAAGCCGTCCACCACCTCGCCCAACGGGTGCCGGGTGATGAATTCCGGGAGGTTCTGCCCCACAACCGCCTCGATGCGGCCCAGATAGTCGGCCTGTTCGGCCAGACGCGACGTGGCCTTGGCGATAGCGGCGGCGCGGCGTTCCAGTTCATCCCGGTCCTCTTGAGAGGGGGGGCTTGACGTGCCGTTAGTTGTCGTGTTTCCTGTCATCGCTTCTTTCCTGTAGCAGCACCACTGGGGGTTCAGTCTGGCACTGGACCCCCTATTTTTATGCGCCCTTGGCGGCGGCGAGGGCGGCGGTGGCCTCCTCCACCTTCTGCGCGGCGGCGTCGTCCTTCTCCTGCGCCGCGTCGGCCTTTTTCTGCGCGGCGTTCATCGCCTTCGTCGCAGCGGCCTTGTCGTCATCCTTGGCAGAGTTGTTCGCCTTGACGGCGGCGTCGAGCGCGGCGTTGGCCGTATCGAGCGCGGCGGCGGTCTTGGCCCGGGCCTCACTGGCCTTGGTCAACGCCTTTTCGGCCTTGGTGATCGCCTTGGCCTTGTCGGTCGCCGCCTTGGCAGCCGCGCGCTCGGCGTCGCGCTCTTCCTTGGTCTTCTTCGCCGGGGCGAAGAACAGCTTGCGCAGCGCCGCGATGACGCGGGGCTTGGCCGACTGGTTGCCGGGTGCGAGTTCGAGGAACCCGGCGAGCTTGTCGAGGGCCTTGTCATTGTCCTCGATCTTGCCGTTGAAGTCCTCCGCCATGTGCTTGGCGTTGTACTGCCGGCCGAGGATCGAGATGGTCTCGCCGGTGAGAAACCGGCCGCGCAGCACGTTGGCGAGGTTCATGCGCTGCATGCCGGGGTTGAAGGTTGACCAACGGCCCTTCTCGATGCCGTTTTCGGTCTTCACAGCATTGAGGGCGTCGAGGCCGTCCTCGCCAATCTTTGACAGCGCTACGGCGATGAAGTCGCCGTTGGTGCCGCCCGTGCTCTTGTACCGGTCTCGGTACTGCGAGGGCACCACGTCCTTCTTCTCGGGGGTGTCGTTCATTGGTTAATCTCCACTGCGCCGGTTAACTCCGACTTAACGGTTAAAGCACAGCCGCGCGGATGGGTCAAGGGGTTAGTAACGATCACCGCCGTCCTCCCCTCCCGAACCCACATCGCTGCCCAGATAAGCGGAGTAGGAGCCTTCTGTCTCGCCCTGCTGCGGGGGCAACGGTACGCGGTACTCGGTCTTCACCGTCTCGACTGATGCTGTGCTCCACTTCTGGTGATTGCGGATCGAGCGCAGCCGGGGACGCGAGGCCCCCATTCTAGGTCGCTGTTCGAGCGTCGTGTCTCCCAGTATGTTGTCCAATGCTTCCTGAACCATCGACAGGCTGCAGCGAAGGAAGGGACGCAGCGCGCCGTGAAGGTGCGGGATCGAGACGAGATCACACCCCATCGGCCACGTGCTGGCCTCGATCGCTTGGCGGAGATATTGCTCGATCTCGCTCCCCGATGCCTCGACCAGCTGGCGCTTGGCATCGGTCATCGGCGGCGGGGCGGCGGCGTTGAATTTGCTGGTGTCGTATTGTAGAAGGTAGTGCAGAAGGTGCGATGCCGATCTTGGGTCCGACAGCCACTCGTAGTAACGGTTGTAGTACGCCGGGCTGCGCTTGACCATCTTCGAATACCACACCCACGTGCGTCGGTCGGACGGGTCGATAGACAGCGCGTGTTTGTAGTTTGTCAGAAACACGTATACTGCCCGGTTAGCGATGCGCTGTAGCGCGACGTGCTTCGTGTTGATGTTGTGAACCTGATCAGTGATGTACGTCTTAAGCTTGTTATAGATGTTGCGCCGCCCCGCCGCCAGCATCTCCTGAAATACGATCAGCTGCTTGCCAAATAACCAGTCGTTGAACTGTGACTCAACGTGCTGCAACGTGACCTGTGAACAGTTGTGGGTGCCCATCACCTTCTCGAGCGCCAGTAGGATGCTGTCCTTCCCGATGCCTTGCTCACCTTGTATCACCAGCGCGTGGTTGATGCGGTCGCCCGGGTGCTGCACCGCGTAGGCGAAGAAGGACGTAACGTGGTTGACTGCCTCCTCGTTATTGTCCATCACGTCGCGCACCAGCTGCACGAAAGGCTCGACGTCGCCTTCCTCCGGTTGCACCCCCGACGGCGTGAACACGTTCAGGCAGTCGAGGATGGCGTCACTGTCGAAGCTCTTCTCGTTGCAGAACTGGGGGCGACCGGGGGCGTAGGTGAGCTTGTCCACGATCCGAAAGTCGGGGTGCATCAGCATCGTCACCCACGGTTTCGGTATGTCGCGGGAATGTATGTTATTGAAGACGTTCATCGGGACCGGGAGCCCCTTCTTTAAGTCATACATTCGGTCGATGCTCTGAACGTATACGTAGCGGTTGAGCATCTCGATCGGTATGTCGTCGATCTTGACCTTGCTAGTCTTGTCGAACTTCTTGTCGCGGGCGCTGTCGATCCACTCCTGAATGACCTTCTGCGCATCCGGCCAGTTGTACGGCATCCCCGCCGCCTCGCATGCCTCGCGCTTCGCGCGCTGCACTCGCTGCTGGATGTCCTCGTCCGTCCATTTGCGGGCGACCATGCTCGAGACAGCGCGGACGCAGGTGTCGTGCGTGTT
>Ga0164242_10000479_pt1 | contig 47986 bp, 38 predicted proteins | sample OricomgcompostMG_FD_108783 | JGI IMG/M metagenome (GOLD analysis project Ga0164242, IMG submission 108783) | Miracle-Growth compost microbial communities from Emeryville, California, USA - Original compost - Miracle growth compost (MG) ... | reverse complement strand
GAGCGCCTGACCGGGCGGCTGGCAACCCTGGGCGGCATCACGACCAGCGTCGTCTACTCGAGCCCCGTCCCGTCGCGCCACCTCATGCCGGCCTGACGTACACACGCGGTGCGCCACCGGCACACGCACCGACACGTGCAGGGTCAGGATGCCGCGGGCACCATGTTCTGCGCGAAGAACGCCGCGAGCTCGTCGGTCGCCTGCAGCGGCAGCACCGCGGCCACGTACTGGTCGGGCCGCACGACGACCACGACGCCGCCGTGCGAGAGCCCGCGCTCGGCGAAGATGTCGGTGCCGGAGCCCCCGGCGTAGACCTTCTCCCAGTTCATGAGCCCGAGCGAGCCGCAGCGGGGCCGGAAGACTTCAGGCGCGGCCAACACGTCGATCTGCTCGAACGGCTGCGGATAGACGACCTTGACGTCGAAGACGGCGTCTTCATCCACCCCGGCCGGCGTGTACCGCACGATCGGCGAGTCGGCCGAGCTGTGCATCCACTCCGCCCAATCGGCGAGTGCCGAGGCGTCGCCCTGCGCGGCCTCGTCGGCGAACGCGTAGATGCGCCAGCGTCCGTCGGCGTCGTGGTGATGACCGAGGTGCTCGACGTTGCCGTCGGAGACCCGCACGACCTCGGCGGACTTGAACCGCTTGCCGATCGGGAACCCCACAGCGAGCTCCTGATGCGCGGCATCCCCCGTGATCATCGACGGGGTGTACTGCGTCATGAATCCCGACGGGAACTCGCTGGTGGCCATGTAGAAGTTCGCCAGCTCCTGAGGGTCATCGATCTCCTCGGGCTTGCGGGCCATCAGCGACGACCACTGCCGGTCGAAGTCGATGAGCTGCTGGGCAACCGGCTGGCGCTCAGCCGAGTAGGTCGACAGCAGAGACTCGGGGCTGCGGCCGGTCAGGACCGACCCGAGCTTCCAGCCCAGGTTGAAGCCGTCCTGCATGGAGACGTTCATGCCCTGACCGGCCTTGGCCGAGTGCGTGTGGCAGGCGTCACCCATGAGGAAGACGTGCGGCGCGTGGTCGGCGTCGACGTCCACATCGTCGAACTTGTCGGTGACGCGGTGGCCGACCTCGTAGACGCTGTACCAGGCGGCCTGCTTCACCTCGAGGGTGTAGGGGTGCAGGATCTCGTTGGCCTTGGCGACGGTCGTCTCCAACGGCGTCCGACGCACCTGGTGGTGGTCGTCTTCGGGCACCTCGCCGAGATCGACGTAGACGCGGCTGAGGTAGCCGCCCTCGCGCGGGATGTGCAGGATGTTGCCGGCTTCGGAGTTGATCGCGCACTTGGTGCGCCAGTCGGGGAAGTCGGTCTCGACGGTCACGTCCATGACGCCCCAGGCGTGCGCGGCGAACTTGCCGATGTGCTTGCGGCCGATCGACTCGCGCACCTGGCTGCGCGCGCCGTCAGCGCCGCCGACGTACTTCGCGCGGATCGTGCGCTCCTCGCCCGCACGCTCGCCCGCGACGTAGCGCAGCGTCACCTCGACGGGGTACTCCCCTGTCTTGTGCACGGTCAGATCCACGAACTCGATGCCGTAGTCGGGCGTGATGCGACCGGGCCCGCGGACCGCGGCCTCGGCGAAGTAGTCGAGCACGCGCGCCTGGTTCACGATCAGGTGCGGGAACTCGCTGATGTCCTTGGCGTAGTCGGCCTGCCGGGTGGTGCGGATGATGTTCTCGGGATGCTGCGGGTCGGGCGTCCAGTAGTTCATCCAGGCGATGTTGTACGCCTCGGCGATGATGTGCGGGCCGAAACCGAACGCCTGGAACGTCTCGACGCTGCGGGGCTGGATGCCGTCGGCCTGGCCGAGTGCGAGGCGCCCGTCGCGCCGCTCGATCATGCGGGTGACGACCGTCGGGAACTGCGACATCTGCGCGGCCAGGAGCATGCCCGCGGGGCCCGAGCCGACGATGAGCACGTCGACCTCGTCGGGCAGATCGGCGGGGCGCTCGATGCCGGTCCCGGCGGCGGGGAGCACGCGAGGCTCGCCCGAGACGTAACCGTTGTGATGGAACTGCATGGATTCTCCTCGGCGTCGAGGGTGTCGCATCGGACATCTGTGTTCTATATTGGAACGCGACACTCTACTATTGAACACGATCGTATACGAACAGCGGGCATCGAGCAAGGCCCGCGATCGGAGGAGCATGGCCGGCACCACCACGGACGCCCCCGCCAGCCAGACGCTGAGCCGCGGCATCCGGATCCTCGAGATCCTCAGCGACGCGGGCGAACCCCTCGCGATCGACGAGGTCGCCCGCAGGCTCGAGGTGCACCGTTCGGTCGCGTACCGGCTGGTACGCACTCTCGAGCACCACGGGCTGACCTCGCGCACCGACGCGGGCCGCATCGAGTTGGGCGCGCGGCTCGCGGCCCTCGCCGCGGGCGTCGCGCGCGACCTGCAGTCCGAGGCCCTCCCCGAGCTGACCGCGGTCGCCAACGATGTGGGACTCACGTGCTTCCTCGTGGTGCTCGACCGCGACGAGTGCGTGACGCTGACCAGCATCGAGCCCCGGCACGCGGGCGCGTCGGTCGCACAGCGGCCGGGGTCGCGGCATCCCCTCGGCATCGGTGCGCCGGGCCGCGCGGTGCTGAGTCTGCTCCCCCGCGCACAGTGGCCCGACACGATCACGCCGCAGATCGAGCAGCAGCTGCGCAAGGCGGAGGCGGTCGGCTACATGGTCAGCAACGACGAGGTCATCCCGCACCTGCACGCGGTCGCCGTGCCGCTGCCGCTGCGCGGCCACGCGCCCGCGGCGATCGCGGTGGTGTCGCTGGGCGATCAGCGCCGCGCGGCCGGCCTCGCGGCGCGCCTGCAACAGGCCGCCGACGCGATCCGCACCTCGATCGGCGGGTGAGGCCGGCGTACCCCCTGCCCCTCTCCCCTCTCCGCCGACCCGCTCCCCCGCTCCCCCGCTCCCCCGCTCCCCCGCTCCCCCGCTCCCCCGCTCCCCCGCGGTGAGAGTGCAGCTGGTGGACGAAGGAGCGGTTGCTTGCCTACTCCTCGTCCACCCGCTGCACTTTCACCGATCTTGGGGTGACGGAGGGGGGGATGCCGCGGCCAGCCCGGCCGCGGCATCCACCCCCTCACCCTTCGCGTCAGGCGCGCTTCATGCCGTAGATCTGCCCGCGAGCCTGCTCTTCCTCGTGCTCGGGGTCGAGCGGGATGCCCGTGCGGTCACGCAGCAGCAGCGTCGCGATGAACGCCAGGACGACGACACCCGCCAGATACCAGGTGATGCCCATCGTCGACCCGGTCGCCTGGAAGATCGCCTGCGCGATCAGCGGCGAGAACGCACCGCCGAGCACCGCGCCCAGTGCGTACGAGATCGACACCCCCGAGAACCGGATCGAGGCCGGGAACAGCTCGGCGTACAGTGCCGCCTGCGGCCCGTAGGTGAGCCCCAGCCCGACGGTGAGGATCACGAGCGCCGCCAGCAGCGACCACAGCGTGCCGATGTTGGTCAGCGGGAACAGCAGGAAGACCCCGACGAACAGTGAGATCCAACCGACGATGTAGGTGTTGCGGCGGCCGATCTTGTCGGAGAGCCATCCGCCGAACCAGGTGAACACGAGCCAGGTCACACCTGACACGGCGACGATCCAGAAAACGGGGCCCGGGTCGAGCTGGAGCGGACCCTTCGGGTCGGTCGCGTAGTGCTGCACGTACCCGCCGGTGGTCATGTAGCCGACGGCGTTGTTGCCGGCGAACACGAGCGCCGCGATGATGACCAGCAGCAGGTGGTGACGCAGCAGCTTCACGATGGGCATGCGCGTCTCGGCCTTGCGCTCGGCGATCTCCTCGAACACCGGGCTCTCTTCGACCCGGCGACGCACCCAGTAGCCGACCGCGATCAGCACGATCGACAGCAGGAACGGGATACGCCAGCCCCACTGCCCGAAGGCCGTGTCGGCGAGCGGGATGTCGCTGCCGGCGGGCACGCCCGGGAAGATCGCCTCGACGACCGCGAGCACCATCGAGGCCAGCAGAAGACCGATCGGCACGCCGATCTGCGGCGACGCACCGAACAGGCCGCGCTTCTTCTTGGGCGCGTGTTCCACGGCCATCAGGACCGCGCCGCCCCACTCGCCGCCGGCGGAGATGCCCTGCACGACGCGGAGGAAGATGAGCAGGATCGGCGCCCACACCCCGATCGCCGCATGCGTGGGCAGCACACCGACGAGGGTCGTGGCCGCACCCATGAGCAGCAGCGTGATGACCAGCATCGGGCGGCGGCCGATCTTGTCGCCGAAGTGTCCGGCCAGGAACGCGCCCAACGGACGGAACAAGAAGCTCACGCCGACGCTGAAGAACGAGACGATCTGCGCGAACTCCTCACCCATCGGCTCGAAGAACAGCGCCGCGAAGACGGTGGCGGCCGCGAACGCGTAGATGAAGAAGTCGTACCACTCGACGGTGGTGCCGACGACGGTAGCGAAGACGACGCGACGACGATCCTTCGGCGACGCGATCGTGCCGGTGGGCGTCAGGCCCTGGGATTGACCCGGTGCGGGTGCACTCATTGGAGACTCCTGTGTCTGGTGGGACCACTTTGTCCTACAGGTGGAGAAACACCGCCTATAGTAACAGGATTATATACGATTTCAGATACAACGCAAGCACGGTGGGCCAGATCGCGGTGCAGGTGCGCTGAGCCGCGGCATCCCTCCCTCTCGCCGGGGCGGCGAGAGAACATCCGACGGGCGAGGGCGCGGGTATTGCCCGTGCTCTCGTCCGTCCGTTGTTCTCTCGCGGTCAGAGCGACGCGCCAGGAGGGTGCGAACGTGCCCTTGCCAAGTCGTCTGGGATTGTATACGATTTCAGATATCTCACCAGGCGAGGGAGCTCATGAGCACTGACAGTACACCGACGACGGATGCCGCAGACCCGCGTTTCGCCGGCCTTCCGGGTCGCCCCGGCAAGATCATCGCGATCCACCTCAGCTACGCGTCGCGTGCCGACCAGCGAGGCCGTCGCCCGGCATCCCCCTCGTACTTCTTCAAGCCGTCGAGCTCGGTCTCGGCCACCGGCGCACAGATCGAGCGGCCCGCCGGCACCGAACTGCTCGCGTTCGAGGGCGAGATCGCCCTCGTCATCGGCTCCCCCGCACGGCGCGTGAGCCTCGAGAGCGCCTGGGGCCACGTCGCCTACGTCACGGCGGCGAACGACTTCGGCGTGTACGACCTGCGCTCGAACGACAAGGGCTCGAACGTGCGCTCGAAGGGCGGCGACGGCTACACCCCGATCGGGGCGCACCTCATCGACGCGCGCGCGGTCGACCCGTCGGCGCTGCGGCTGCGCACCTGGGTCAACGGCGAGCTCGCGCAGGACGACACGACCGGCGGCCTGATCTTTCCGCTCGCGCAGTTCGTCGCCGATCTCTCGCAGCACTTCACGCTCGAGCCCGGCGATGTGATCCTCACCGGCACCCCCGCCGGCTCGTCGGTCGTCGTCCCCGGCGACGTCGTCGAGGTGGAGGTGGATGCCCCGGCCGCCCCCGGTGCGCCGAGCTCGGGGCGCCTGGTGACCACTGTGGTGCAGGGCGAGCACGGCTTCGACGCCGCACTCGGCTCGCTGCCCGCGGCCGACGACGCGCAGCGCGAGGACGCCTGGGGCTCCCGCGAGGCCGCCGGTCTCGCACCCGGCTTCGCGCTCACGCCCGAGCTGCGGGCGAAGCTCGAGAAGGCGCCGGTCGCCGGCCTGTCGGCCCAGCTGCGCAAGCGCGGGCTCAACAACGTGCTCATCGACGGCGTGCGGCCGATGCACCCGGAGGCCAAGCTCATCGGCACCGCGAAGACGCTGCGCTTCGTCCCGGGGCGTGAAGACCTCTTCAAGGCCCATGCCGGCGGCTACAACCCGCAGAAGCAGGCGTTCGACGCGGTGAAGGAGGGCGAGGTCATCGTCATCGAGGCCCGTGGGGACGCGACCGCCGGCACGCTCGGCGACATCCTGGCGATCCGCGCGCATGCGGCGGGTGCTGCCGGCATCGTCACCGACGGCGCCGTGCGCGACTACGACGCGGTCCAGGCCGTGGGCCTTCCGGTCTTCTCGAAGGGCGCGCACCCGGCGGTGCTCGGCCGGCGCCACGTCGCCTGGGACCACGACCTGACCATCGGCTGCGGCGGCACGACCGTGCAGCCGGGCGACGTGATCGTCGGCGACAGCGACGGCGTGATCGTGATCCCGCCGGCGCTGGTCGAAGAGGTCGTCGACGAGACCCTCGCCCAGGAGGAGAAGGACGGCTGGATCGCCGAACGCGTCGCCGAGGGCAACCGCATCGAGGGCCTGTTCCCGATGAACGCCACCTGGGCGCAGCGCTATGCGCAGGAGACCCATGATGAGTGACACCGCGACCGCGAGCAAGTCCGAGCGAGCCTACGACTACATCCATGAGCGCATCACGCGCCATCAGTACTCCCCCGGCTACCGGCTGGTGCTGGGCACCATCGCCGACGAGCTCGAGATGAGCGTCGTGCCCGTGCGCGAGGCGATCCGCCGGCTCGAGGCCGAGGGGTACGTCACCTTCGAGCGCAACGTCGGCGCGCGGGTGGCCGTGCCCGACGAGACCGAGTACGTGAACACGATGCAGGTGCTCAGCCTCGTCGAAGGCTCGGCGATCTCGACGGCGGCTCCCCTGCTCACCGGCAGAGACCTCGCCGAGGCCCGGCACGTGAACGCGCAGATGCACCAGCTCATCGAGCGCTTCGACCCGCACGAGTTCACGCGGCTGAACCAGCGCTTCCACACGATCCTGTTCGAGCAGTGCCCCAACCCGCACCTGCTCGACCTCGTGCACCGCGGCTGGCGGCGCCTGCCCGGCGTGCGCGACTCGACGTTCACGTTCATCCCCGAGCGCGCCGGCCATTCGGTCGACGAGCACGAACAGATCGTGCAGCTCATCGAAGACGGCGCCGACCCGCTCGAGATCGAGCTGGCCGCGCGCAACCACCGGCTGCGGACCCTGGACCAGTTCCTCGAGGCCCGCCACCCCGACACCCACCAGTAGGAGAACCCATGACCGACACCGCTGTGAACACCCGGCACGTCCCCGCAGACCTGCCCACCCGCCTGCAGCACTACATCGACGGCGAGTTCGTCGACTCGCTCGACGGCGACACCTTCGACGTGCTCGACCCCGTGTCGAACGAGGTGTACCTGCAGGCCGCCTCCGGCAAGAAGGCCGACATCGACCGCGCCGTCGCCGCAGCCAAGAAGGCGTTCGACGAGGGCCCCTGGCCGCGCATGCTGCCGCGTGAGCGCTCGCGGGTGCTGCACAAGATCGCCGACATCGTCGAGTCGCGCGACGCACGCCTCGCCGAGCTCGAGTCGTTCGACTCGGGCCTGCCGATCACCCAGGCGCTGGGCCAGGCACGGCGCGCGGCCGAGAACTTCCGCTTCTTCGCCGACCTGATCGTCGCCCAGGCCGACGACACCTTCAAGGTGCCCGGCCGTCAGATCAACTACGTCAACCGCAAGCCGATCGGCGTCGCGGGCCTGATCACGCCGTGGAACACGCCGTTCATGCTCGAGTCGTGGAAGCTGGGCCCGGCCCTGGCCACCGGCAACACGGTCGTGCTCAAGCCCGCCGAGTTCACGCCGCTGTCGGCGTCGCTGTGGGCCGGCATCTTCGAGGAGGCTGGTCTGCCCAAGGGCGTCTTCAACCTCGTCAACGGCTATGGCGAAGAGGGCTTCGCGGGCGACTCGCTCGTCAAGCACCCTGACGTGCCGCTCATCTCCTTCACGGGCGAGAGCCGCACCGGCCAGATCATCTTCGGCAACGCAGCCCCCTTCCTCAAGGGCCTGTCGATGGAGCTGGGCGGCAAGTCGCCGGCCATCATCTTCGCCGACGCCGACCTCGACACCGCCATCGACGCGACGATCTTCGGTGTGTTCTCGCTGAACGGCGAGCGCTGCACCGCCGGCAGCCGCATCCTGGTGCAGCGTGACATCTACGACGAGTTCGTCGAGCGCTACGCCGCGCAGGCGAAGCGCGTCAAGGTCGGGTACCCGCACGAGGCCGACACCGAGGTGGGCGCGCTCGTGCACCCCGAGCACTACGAGAAGGTCATGAGCTACGTCGAGATCGGCAAGACCGAGGCGCGCCTCGTCGCCGGCGGCGGTCGCCCCAAGGGCTTCCCCGAGGGCAACTTCGTGGCGCCGACCGTCTTCGCCGATGTGAAGCCCGATGCCCGGATCTTCCAGGAGGAGATCTTCGGCCCGGTCGTGGCGATCACCCCGTTCGACACCGACGAAGAGGCCCTCGAGCTCGCCAACGGCGTGAAGTACGGGCTGGCCGCCTACGTGTGGACCAACGACCTCAAACGCGCCCACAACTTCGCGCAGGCGATCGACGCCGGCATGGTGTGGCTGAACTCGAACAACGTGCGCGACCTGCGCACGCCGTTCGGCGGCGTGAAGGCCTCGGGCCTCGGCCACGAGGGCGGCTACCGCTCGATCGACTTCTACACCTAGCAGCAGGCCGTGCACATCACCCTCGGGGCCGTGCACAACCCGACCTTCGGCAAGCAGGAGCACCACACCGAAGTCGACCTCGACGACCCCGACCCCCGCTGAACTCATCCCCTCACACACGCAAGGACGCTGAAATGACCGACCGCAAAGACATGACCCTGACCTCTTCGGGCTTCTACGTATCCCAAGAGGCCCCGATCAGCTGCGACAACCCCACCCCGACGCCGAAGGCCCCGGCCCCCGACATCCTGCGTTGCGCGTACATGGAGATCGTGGTCACCGACCTGAAGCGCTCGCGCGACTTCTACGTCGACGTCCTCGGCCTGACCGTGACCGAGGAAGACGAGAACACCGTCTACCTGCGCTCGCTCGAGGAGTTCATCCACCACAACCTGGTGCTGCGCCAGGGCCCCGTCGCCGCTGTCGCCGCCTTCAGCTACCGCGTGCGCACCCCCGAGGACCTCGACCGCGCCGTCGCGTTCTATGAAGAGCTGGGATGCCGCGTCGAGCGCCGCGCCGAGGGATACACCAAGGGCATCGGCGACTCGGTCCGCGTGACCGACCCGCTCGGCTTCCCCTACGAGTTCTTCCACGACGTCGAGCACGTCGAGCGCCTCGCCTGGCGCTACGACCTGTACACGCCGGGCGCCCTGGTGCGTCTGGACCACTTCAACCAGGTCACCCCCGACGTTCCGCGCGCGACGAAGTTCATGCAGGACCTCGGCTTCCGCGTCACGGAAGACATCCAGGACGAGCAGGGCACCGTGTACGCCGCCTGGATGCGCCGCAAGCCCACCGTGCACGACACCGCCATGACCGGCGGCGACGGCCCGCGCATGCACCACGTCGCCTTCTCGACGCACGAGAAGCACAACATCCTCGCGATCTGCGACAAGCTCGGCGCGCTCCGCATGTCGGACTGCATCGAGCGCGGACCGGGCCGCCACGGCGTCTCGAACGCGTTCTACCTGTACCTGCGCGACCCCGACGGCCACCGCGTCGAGATCTACACGCAGGACTACTACACCGGCGACCCCGACAACCCGGTCGTCACGTGGGACGTGCACGACAACCAGCGCCGCGACTGGTGGGGCAACCCGGTCGTGCCCTCGTGGTACACCGACGCTTCACTGGTGCTCGACCTCGACGGCAACCCGCAGCCGGTCGTGGCGCGCACCGACGCGAGCGAGCTCGAGGCCACGATCGGCGCCGACGGCTTCTCCTACACCCGCAGCAAGGACGACGAGACGATGCCGGAGTGGAAGCAGGGCGAGTACAAGCTCGGCCACCAGATGTAGCGGCTGCGCGGAGGCCGTTTCGACTCGTCGAGACGGCCTCCGCCTTCCACGAGAGAGAAGAGACAGGATGCTGGACCCCGAGATCATCGCGAAGATCGCCGACGAGCTGGCCGAGGCCGATCGCGACAAGAGCGTCATCCCCCGGATCACCGCGCGCTACCCCGATGCCACCATCGAGGACTCGTACGCGATCCAGGGCGTGTGGCGCGACACCATGCTCGACAGCGGCCGGCGCCTCATCGGCCGCAAGATCGGGCTCACCTCCAAGGCCATGCAGCAGGCCACCGGCATCACCGAGCCCGACTACGGCGTGATGTTCGACGACACCGTGTGCAGCACCGGTTCGGTGATCGATTTCGACCAGTTCTCGAACGTGCGCATCGAGGTCGAGCTGGCGTTCGTGCTCAAGGACCCGCTCGAAGGCCCGCACTGCACACTGTTCGACGTGCTGCGGGCGACCGAGTATGTGACCCCCGCGCTCGAGGTGCTGAACTCGCACATCGAGCTGGAGGGTCGCACGATCGTCGACACGATCAGCGACAACGCCGCCTACGGCGGCATGGTGCTGGGCGGCATCCCGATGCGTCCCGATCAGATCGATCTGCGCTGGGTCTCGGCCATGCTGTACCGCAACGAGCAGATCGAAGAGACGGGCGTGGCGGCCGGGGTCCTGAACCACCCCGCGACCGGTGTCGCCTGGCTCGCCAACAAGTTCCATCAGCATGGTGCGCGGCTCGAGGCCGGCGAGATCATCCTGGCCGGGTCGTTCACCCGGCCCATGTGGGTCGCGAAGGGCGACAGCGTGCTGTGCGACTACGGAAAGATGGGGACCATCACATGTCGCTTCGCCTGAGCCCGACCTTCCGCGAGCAGCTGGCCGCGGCATCCCGCCCTCTCGCCGGCATCTGGACGTGCTCGGGCTCGCCGCTGGTCGCCGAGATCTGCGCGGGCAGCGGCATGGACTGGCTGCTGGTCGACGGCGAGCACTCGCCGATGGGCCTGGAGACGATCGTCGGCATCCTGCAGGCATCGGCTGCCTACCCGATCACGCCGCTCGTGCGGGTGCCTGCGAACGACACCGTGCTGATCAAGCAGTTCCTCGACACCGGCGCACAGAACATCCTCGTGCCGATGGTGTCGTCGGCGGCCGAGGCGCAGGCGGCGGTCGAGGCCGTGCACTATCCGCCGCGCGGGCGCCGGGGCGTCGGTTCGGCGCTGGCGCGCTCCGCGCGCTGGAACCGCGTCGACCACTACCTGCAGAACGCCGCCGAGCACGTCTCGCTGTTCGTGCAGGTCGAGACCGCCGAGGCGGTGGATGCCGCAGCCGACATCGCCGCGGTCGACGGGGTCGACGGGGTCTTCGTGGGCCCGAGCGATCTCGCGGCCTCGATGGGCCTGCTCGGCCAGCAGTCTCACCTCGACGTCGTCGCCGCCGTGCACCGCACGTTCGCGGCGGTCAAGGCCGCCGGCAAGCCGGTGGGCGTGAACGCGTTCGATCCGGCCGCGGCCGAGGCGTACCTCTCCGCCGGCGCGGACTTCATCGCAGTCGGCGCCGACGTCGCGCTCCTGGCGCGGGCGTCCGAGGCCCTGGCCGCCCGCTTCGTCCCGGCGTCCGACGACGCTCCGCGCGCCTCGTACTGACGCGCCCCGTCCGGCCCCGCGGACCGGGCCTGCGGACCGACCCCGCTGACCGGGCCTGCGGACCGGCTGCCCGGACCGGCAAATTCATGTGAGTTTGTCCGGTGCACATCAAAACGCGCGGCAGTTTGATGTGCACCGGACAGTGTCATGTGCAGGGCCGGCGGGCCGAGGCCCATGGACCACGCGCGCGTGCGCAGCTGCCCTTCGGCCTGCTGTTCCTCGGTGCGCTCACGATCGTGATCGGCGGCCTGATCCTCGTGACGCGCCGACGCCCCGAGACACGGTGAGCACCGCGTGCCATCCTGAAGCCATGAAGAAATGGATCGTGCGGTTCGTCACGCTGCTGGTGTTCAACATCGTAGTGCTGCTGATCATCGGCCTTCTCACGCCCGCACGCGTGGGCTGGTCGGCGCTGTGGGCGGGCATCATCATGACCGTGCTGGTGATCTGGGTGAAACCGCTCGTGTCGAAGTGGTTCCGCTCGATGGCGGCGAAGTCGGCGAACGAGCGCACCAAGCTCGGCGAGAAGCTCGTGCAGGCGCTGCTCGCGATCGCGGTCGCGTTCATCGTCTGGATCGTGACGGTGCTGCTCTCGGGTGTCTCCGTGTCGGGGTGGCTCTGGGGCTGGATCGTCCCACCCGTGATCCTGCTGATCGGCTGGGCGGTCTACGACGTTATCGACGATCGGGTCGAGGCCCATGCCGGGGCGCTGTACGACCGTGCCACCGGCGGAACCCCGGTGGTGGATGCCGCGCCCGCCGCCCCCACGGAAGCCGAGAAGCTCGGGCGCCGCGAGCTCGATGACGGCCTGACCGACGAGCAGCGCAAGCTGTTCGACGACCTGGGCTGACCCCGCCGGCCCCTCATCCCCGCCAAATTCACATGCGTTTGTCGCGTGCACATCAAACTGCCGGCCGGTTTGATGTGCACGCGACAGACTCATGTGCAGCCGCCCGCGTTCCTGTGCCGACCGGACTGCGGAAGACGCCGGTACGCGCGCCGGCCGCGGGCGTGGATGCCGCGGCGTCCTCGGCCCGCGCCCCTCTAGCTCGCGCTACCTCGATCTGCGAACGCGCATGCGAAAAACATACGCGCATGTCGGGAACGGCAGCGCGACGCTCCGCCACCTCGACAGGAACGACAGCGCCTGCGGGGAGCGACAGCGCACGCAACGATGAGCAACGCACGCGGCGATGAGCAGCGCACGCAGCAATGAGCAGCGCACGCAGAGGTGCCCGCGGCATCCACCTCTCGCACCCCGCACGAGAACACCTGATCTCGCGAGATCAGGTCGATTCGGTCGCAGATCTTCCTGAATTCGCGAGAACACCTGATTCCGGCCCGAGTGCGAGCGAAGACGGGAGAGGTGGATGCCGCCGGTCAGCCCGCCGGCGCGCCGGTCAGCCCGCCGCGCGCTCCGCAGCCTCGATGACGTTCGTCATCAGCAGCGCGACGGTCATGGGGCCGACGCCGCCCGGGTTCGGCGACAGGAAGCCGGCGACCTCCGCGACGGCCGGATCTACGTCGCCGTACACCTTGCTCTTACCGGTCTCGGGGTCGTCCTCGCGCGTCACGCCCACGTCGAGCACCGCGGCGCCCGGCTTGACATCCTCGGGGCGGACGATGTGCTTGACGCCGGCGGCGGCCACGATCACGTCGGCCTGCCGCAGATATGACGGCAGGTCGACCGTGCCGGTATGCGTCAGTGTCACCGTCGCATTGAGCTCACGGCGGGTGAGCAGCAGTCCGATCGACCGCCCGATCGTCACCCCTCGGCCGACGACGACGACGTGCTTGCCCTTCAGGTCGTAGTCGTTGCGCAGCAGCAGCTCGATCACGCCCCGCGGCGTGCACGGCAGCGGCGTCGTGATCGGGCCGTTGACGTTGAGCACCAGGCGGCCGAGGTTGGTGGGGTGCAGGCCGTCGGCGTCCTTCGCGGGGTCGATCCGCTCGAGGATCGCATCGGTGTCCAGGTGCTTCGGCAGCGGCAGCTGCACGATGTAACCGTGGCACGCCGGGTCGGCGTTGAGCGCGTCGATGGCGGTCTCGACGTCCTCCTGCGTGGCGTCGGCGGGCAGTTCGACCTGAATCGAGTTCATCCCGATCGCCTCGGACTGCCGGTGCTTCATCCCCACGTACAGCTGCGAGGCGGGGTCGGCCCCCACGAGCACGGTCGCGATGCCGGGCGTGACGCCGCGGGCCTTGAGAGCTGCGACCCGCTCGGCGAGTTCCTCTTTGATCGCCGCGGATGCGGCCTTTCCATCCAGCTTCACTGCGGTCATCGTCGTCTCCTCGAGTATGCGTTCGTGTTCGCTGCCCTCCCCCACCGTGAGAGTGCATCTGGCGGACGAGAGATAGGGAAGCAACCGCTCCTTCGTCCACCAGCTGCACTCTCACCGAAAGAGGACGGACAGAGGGGTGGATGCCGCGGGCCGCGGCGCGGGCGGCGAGTGCGGCCCGCGGCATCCGAAGTGCTACTGCTGCAGGTCGGGGTACAGCGGGAAGGCCGCCGTCAGCGCCGCCACGCGGGTGCGCAGCGCGGCGATGTCGGGGTTCGGCTTGAGCGCCTGCGCGATGACCTCGGCCACCTCGGTGAACTCGGCGTCGCCGAAGCCGCGGGTCGCGAGCGCCGGGGTGCCGATGCGCAGACCCGAGGTCACCATCGGCGGACGCGGGTCGTTCGGCACCGCGTTGCGGTTGACCGTGATGTGGATCTCGTGCAGGAGATCCTCGGCCTGCTTGCCGTCGATGGGCGCATCGCGCAGGTCGACGAGCACGAGGTGCACGTCGGTGCCGCCCGAGCGGACGGCGACGCCGGCATCCTTCACATCCTGCTGCGACAGCCGGTCGGCGATGATCGCGGCGCCCGAGAGCACGCGCTCCTGGCGCTCCTTGAACTCGGAGGTGCCGGCGATCTTGAACGCGGTGGCCTTCGCGGCGATCACGTGCATGAGCGGTCCGCCCTGCTGGCCCGGGAACACGGCGCTGTTGATCTTCTTGGCGATGTCGGCGTCATTGGTGAGGATGAAGCCCGAGCGAGGGCCGCCGATGGTCTTGTGCACGGTCGACGAGACCACGTGCGCGTGCGGCACGGGGCTCGGGTGCACGCCGGCCGCCACGAGGCCGGCGAAGTGCGCCATGTCGACCCACAGGTAGGCGCCGACCTCATCGGCGATCTCGCGGAAGCGGGCGAAGTCGAGGTGACGGGGGTACGCCGACCAGCCCGCGATGATCACCTTGGGCTTGTGCTCGACGGCGAGGCGGTGCACCTCGTCCATGTCGATGAGGCTGGTCTCGGGGTCGACGCCGTAGGCGACGATGTCGTACAGACGGCCCGAGAAGTTGATCTTCATGCCGTGCGTGAGGTGGCCGCCCTGGTCGAGCGACAGGCCCAGCAGCGTGTCGCCGGGGCGGGCGATAGCGTGCAGCACCGCGGCGTTCGCGGTGGCGCCCGAGTGCGGCTGGACGTTCGCGAACGCGGCGCCGAACAGCTCCTTGGCGCGGGCGATGGCCAGCTCCTCGGCCACGTCTACCTCCTCGCAGCCGCCGTAGTAGCGACGCCCCGGGTAGCCCTCGGCGTACTTGTTGGTGAGCACCGAGCCCTGCGACTGCAGAACGGAGACCGGCACGAAGTTCTCGGAGGCGATCATCTCGAGGTAGCCGCGCTGACGCTCGAGCTCACGCTCGAGCACCTGGGCGATCTCGGGATCCACCTCAGACAGGGGGGCGTTGAAATAGCGGTCGGTCATGGCGTCTCCTTGACTCGGCAGTGCACACAGGGGATCGGAAATCACATCGGCCCAGGCGTGCGGTCGAATGCCGGTCGGTCGCTCCCCGGTGGTGGTCCACCTCAACGCCAGTCGCGACCCTCCGAGCATACCCGATTCACGCTCTGGCACACCGTGCCGGAGTTTGTTAGCGTTCCTTACATGTCTGCCTTCGCACCCGTGCCGTGCCCCCGGAATCAGACGGTGGATGCCACCACCGCCCCGTTCGCCCTCTCCGAGGCGTCGCGCCTCGTGACCGTGCCCGCCGGGCGCGCGACCGCCGAGCTGGCCGCGGCCGCCCTGGCGCCGGTCATCGGGCGCACACTCGAGGTCGCCGACGACCGGCATCCGGTCGACGGCGACATCGTCCTCGAGCTCCTCGCCGAGGGCACGCCCGAGTCGTACACCCTGGCCATCGAGCCGACCCGCATCCGCCTCCTCGGCGGCGATGAGGCCGGGCTGTTCTACGGTGTGCAGACGCTCGTGCAGCTGCTGGCGGCATCCCCCTCCGTCCCCGCCCAGACCATCGAAGACGCCCCCCGCTTCGCGTACCGGGGTGTGATGCTCGACGTCGCGCGCCACTTCTTCCCCGTCGAGGTCGTCGAGGGCTACATCGACCGCGCGTCCGCGCTCAAGTTCAATGCGCTGCACCTGCATCTGACCGATGACCAGGGGTGGCGCATCCGCATCGACAGCCGCCCGGCGCTGACCGACAACGCGTCGGGCACCTCGGCGCTCGGCGACCCGGGCGGGTACTACTCGAAGAGCGACTACGCGCGCATCGTCGCGTATGCGGCATCGCGCCACATGATCGTCGTGCCCGAGATCGACGCCCCCAGCCACACGCACGCGATCAGCCTCGCCTACCCTGAGCTCATGGAGCCCATCGTGCTCTCCGACCACATCCGCGAGGTCGTCGACGTCTACGGCGGCGGGCTGCCCGAGTTCGGCACGCCCTACACCGGCTTCGCCGTCGGCTTCTCGGCGCTGAAGGCACACGATGAGGCGACCTACGCGTTCCTCGGCGATGTCTACCGAGAGCTGGCCGAGATGACCCCCGGCCCCTACCTCCATGTGGGCGGCGACGAGGCGCTGGGCATGTCCTCCGACGACTTCACGGTGTTCATGGACCGCGCCACGGCCCTCGTCTCCGCACTCGGCAAGACGCCCGTCGCGTGGCATGAGGCAGGGGCCTCGGCCGGACTTTCGCCCGACACCGTCGGCCAGTACTGGGGCTTCGTGGTCCCGACCGACGGCATGGACGAGAAGACGCGCACCTTCGCGCGCGCCGGTGCCCGGGTCATCCTCTCGCCCGCCGACGCCATCTACCTCGATATGAAGCTCACCGCCGACAGCCCGACCGGCCTCACCTGGGCCAACGGCCCGACCAGCGTCCACGACGCCTATGCGTGGGAGCCCACCGCGATCATCGACGGAATCGGCGAGCGCGACATCCTCGGCGTCGAGGCGCCGCTGTGGTCCGAGACGCTGCGCACGCCCGCAGACATCGATGCGCAGGCGTTCCCCCGCATCGCCGCGGCCGCCGAGGCCGCGTGGTCGCCGGCCGCATCGCCCGCGCTTCCCGCACGCACGTGGGAGGCGTTCCGCACCCGCGTCGGCGCGCTCGGCCCCCTGTGGCGCGCGAAGGGCATCGCGTACACCCCGGCTGCCGAGATCGACTGGGCCTGAGCATGGGCATCGACCGCGTCATCCACTCCGCCCGCCTCGTCGACGAGGGGCAGACCACCGACGACGCCTGGGTGGCATTCGACGGCCCGATCGTGGCGGGCCTGGGCACCGGCGACGACTGGCGCGAGCTCGCTCCGCGCGACGCCGATGACGCGGGCGGCGCGTGGCTGACGCCCGGCTTCGTCGACATCCACGGGCACGGCGGCGGCGCGGCCGCGTACGACGACGGCGTAGAGGCGATCGCGACGGCGCGTGCGGTCCATCGCGCACACGGCACAACGCGCGCCGTGCTCTCGCTGGTCACCGCGTCGATCGACGATCTCGTCGCGCGGGTGGCGACGATCGCACAGCTCGTGTCCGAAGACGCGACGATCCTCGGCACGCACCTCGAGGGCCCGTTCCTCGACGTCGGACACAAGGGAGCCCACACCCCGTCACTGCTGCGCGCGCCGGACGCGGCATCCATCGACCGTCTGCTCGATGCCGGAGCCGGCACCATCCGGCAGATCACCCTAGCCCCCGAGCTGCCGGGCGGGCTCGACGCGGTGCGGCGCTTCACGACCGCCGGCGTCGCGGCCGCGGTCGGGCACACCGACGCCGACGAGGCCACCGCGCAGGCGGCGTTCGCCGCCGGGGCGACGATCCTCACGCACGCGTTCAACGCGATGAACGACATCCACCACCGCGCCCCCGGCCCCGTGCTCGCGGCGCTGGGCGACGACCGTGTCACGCTCGAGGTCATCGCCGACGGGGTGCACGTGCATCCTGATGTGATCCGCCTGCTGACCACCGGCGCGCCCGGCCGCGTCGCCCTCATCACCGATGCGATGGCCGCAGCCGGCGCGCCCGACGGCGCGTATTCGCTCGGCGGGCTCGCCGTCACGGTGATCGACGGCGTCGCGCGGCTGACCGAGGGCGGTGCGATCGCGGGCTCCACGCTCACGCAGGACGCCGCCATCCGCCTCATGGTGCATGAGGTCGGGATGCCGCTGCCCGCCGCCGTCGCCGCCGCAACCGTGGTGCCGGCCCGGGCCGTGGGCGTCGCCGACCGCTTCGGTTCGCTCACCCCCGGCCACGCGGCCGACGCCGTGCTGCTCGACGAGCACCTCACCGTACAGCGGGTCTGGGTGGACGGCGCACCGGCCTAGCCGCGCACGCCGCCCGCGTGTCAGACCGCGGTCACCTCGAGCACGAACGCCTGCACCGGCCAGAGCGTGGGCAGCTGTAGGCCGATCTCGCGCAGCACCGCTCCCGGCAGCTCGATCTCGCCCGCCGAGAACCACGGCGGGGTGATCCGGCCGTGCTGCGCGGGGCCGATCTCGTCGCACACACGCACGCGGTAGACCCGATCCGCATCCAGGTCGCGCAGCCGCAGGCGCTCGGCGCGGGCGTCCTCGAGCGAGGCGACCGTCGCCACCACGACCACGGCGGCCGCGGCATCCGGCGCCGTGAACGACGTCACGCGCCACGCCGGGTCACGCAGCACCGGGTGCGCGGTGCGCCCGGTGTGCACGACCGCACGCAGCCGCTTGTACAGCGCGGCGAAGGCAGCGACCCGCTCGCTCTCGGCCTCCTCGAGCGCGAACAGGTCGGACTCGAACCCCGCCGAGCCCGTGAGGCTCGTCGCCATCCGGTACGACAGGTCGGTGGCGCGCCCCGAGCTGTGCGAGACGGCCGGCCCCACGTGCGCGCCGACGAGCTCGGGCGGCAGCAGCAGCCCCGTCCAGCGCTGGATGTCCTGCCGCTCGACGGGGTCGTTCGAGTCACTCGCCCACACGCGGTCGCAGACCGAGAGCGCGCCCAGGTCGGTGCGGGCGCCGCCCGAAGAGCACGACTCGATCTCCAGCCCCGGGTGCGCGGCCTTGAGGTCTGCGACCATCCGCTGGAAGGCGAGCGTCTGCGCGTGCACGCCGGGCCGCCCGTCGTGCACGCTCTCGACGAGGTCGCGGTTGTGGTCCCACTTGATCGCGTCGATGCCGAGCTCGCCCACCAGTGCATCGATCTGCCCGAAGACGTGCGCGTAGGCGTCGGGGTTCGCCAGGTCCATCACGTACTGGGTGCGCCACGACAGCTCGGTCGGGTGGTCGAGATGCCGCGGATCGTGCAGCAGCCAGTCGGGATGCGTCCGCGCGACGTCGGAGTCGAGACTGACCATCTCGGGCTCGAACCACAGCCCGAACTGCATGCCGAGTTCATGCACCCGGTCGGCCAGGGGCGCCAGGCCCTCGGGCCAGACGGTGCGATCGACGACCCAGTCGCCGAGGCTCGTGGTGTCGTCGCGGCGACCGGCGAACCAGCCGTCGTCGAGCACGAACCGTTCGAACCCGAGCGACGCCGCCCGCTCGGCGAGCGCCAGCAGCCGGGCCGGATCGTGGTCGAAGTACACGGCCTCCCAGGTGTTCAGCGTGAAGGGGCGTGGAGAGGCGGGATGCTGCGCCCGCGCCCGCAGCATGGTGTGCGTGCGGGCGGCCAAGCCGTCCATGCCGTCTGCGGAATAGACGAACGCGATCGGGGGCGCCGCGTACTCCTCCCCCGCGCCGAGGGTGACCTCGCCCGGTCGCAGGAGCTCGCCGGCGCCGATCCGGGTGAGCTGGTCGGTGATGCGGTCGAGCCGGTACGAGGTGTCGGCCGGCCAGGCCGCATGTACGCCCCACACCGACCCCTGCGCCCACTGCGGCTCGCCGATGCTCGCGACCAGCATCGTGGTGGCGTCGTGACCGGGGCGTCCACGCCGGGTCTGGCGCACCGTCGCGCCGGGAGGCATGACGGTGACCACCGGGCGCTTCTCGCGCGTCCACCGGCCGTCGAAGGTGAGGGCATGCGAGGTCGTGGTCGGCACCGGCAGGCTGGGCTCGAGCCAGTCGACGTCGACCCGGGCGTCGCCGTCGTTGCGCAACGCTGCGCGGACCCAGACCAGTCCGCCCGCGGCGACCTCGACCTCCACGCGCAGCCGCAGGCCCGCGGCGTCGTCGACGGCCTCGACCACGCACTGCGCCTCGTCGTGCGAGAGCGACTCGCGCCGCCAGCGCGTGCGCAGCAGCGCGCCATCGCGTCGCAGCTGCAGCCCTGGGCGCCCGCTGAACCCGTCGCCCTCGTCGGGCAGGATCGTCGCGTCCCACGCCGCGTCGAGCGTCCCCGGTGCGGTCTGCCGGTCCAGTGCCGTGCTGAGGGCGGCGAGCCCGCCTTCCGCGACGCCGAGGGCCGCACCCCAGTGCAGAATGCGCGGCAGGCCCGGGTGCGCGGCATCCACCACCACCGACACACCGTCGCGCTGCAGCTGGAAGGGGGTCGTGTCCATGTCTCTCCTCGATGGTGAGGCGGATGCCGACCGGGCGGTGCCGGCATCCGCCCTCGGCTCAGTGAACGGTCAGATCGTCGATCGCGAACGATCCGGCGTCCAGGTATACCAGCACATCGTGCACATCGGTCGGCACGGTCAGGATTCGGGGCGAAATCGAATGCAGGGGCCCGAGTCGCGGACATGAATGGGACGTCGCAGGTCGGCAGGCAGATCTCGGCTGTCGGCACCCTCATCGCAATGCGCCGTGTCGGGGATCCGCCCCTCCGGATCCCCGACACGCGCTCCCCGTGGCATCCTCCCCAGCGGATGCGCGGGCACCTGCACTCCGCCCCCCGGAGGAGCACAGGACCGTCACTGGAGAAGACGGCCGCCTACGCGGATCATGACGCGACTTCGCGAAAAAAGTTCTGCGCACGTATGCGGCACGCGATTTCACGATCGGGGGTATGGCGTCTCACAGGCGCGTGAGACACAATGGAGGTTGCGCCGCGCTGCCCGAGCCGGCGTGCACCCACCGCCCAGGAGAGACGATGAGAACTCGTCGCAGCGGCATGCATCGCCCTGCGCTCGACGAGACCGCCGATGCCCACCTCGTCGAGCGTTCTCGTGCGGGCGACGCCGACGCGTTCGGCGAGCTGTGGCGGCGCCACTATCCGTCCGGCATCGCTGTAGCCCGGTCCGTCACCTCGTCGATCGACGCCGACGACCTGGTGCAGGAGGCCTACACCCGCATCTATCGGTCACTGCAGCGCGGCAAGGGGCCGACCGGTGCTTTCCGCCCCTACCTGTTCACGAGCATCCGCAACACGGCAGCGGCATGGGGCCGCGCGCGTCGCGAGACGGCGACGGACGAGTGGGATGCCGTGCCCGACCCCGGTTCGCACGAACACGCCTCCGACGAGGCGCTCGACCGCGGCCTGACCCACCGCGCGTTCCGCAGCCTGCCCACCCGCTGGCAGGAAGTGCTCTGGTACACCGAGATCGAGCAGATGAAGCCGGCCGAGGTCGCTCCCCTGCTCGGGATGAAGGCGAACGCAGTCGCTCAGCTCGCCGTGCGTGCACGCGAAGGGCTGCGCGCCGCCTGGATCCAAGCACACCTTCGGTCGGTCGCCGACGGCTCCGACTGCCAGTGGACGATCGAGCGCCTCGGCGCATACTCGCGCGGCACGCTCGGCAAGCGCGATCGCGGAAAGGTCGACGCCCATCTGCACGACTGCGCGCGCTGCGCGATCGTCGCGGCCGAGGCGAAGGATGTCGCCGACCGCTTGGCGCTCGTGCTGCTGCCCCTCATTCTCGGTGCGGGCGCGACCGGCTACGCCGCATGGCTGCAGCTGGGTGCGCCGGTCGCGGCGGTGGCCGGGATGCCGTCGGCCGTGGTGCAGGGCGCGGTCGTCGTCGGCGGCACCGGCGCGACCGCCGGCGCCGGTTCGGCGGCAGGCGCCGGTTCGGCGATGGGTGGCGGCTCGGGAACGGGCGGCGGCACAGCAGCCGGCGGCGCTCTTGCCGGCGCCGGTGCGATGACGGGGCTCGTCACTGCCGGTGTGCTGGTCGCCGCGACCATCGCTGTGGGCGCGATCGTCGTGCCGCGGGCCCTCACCGCTCCTGCGTCGGGCATCGGCGCCCAGTCGTCTGCGGCCCTGACTCTGCCGGATGCCGCTCACGCCGATGTCGTGGGCGAAAAGCCCGACCCCGACCACCTGCCTTCGGCGCCCGAGGAGAAGAAGCCCGAGGCTCCGGCGCCGCGCGTCACGCCGGCGCCGACGCCCGCACCGAAGGACCAGCCGGTGCCCGCACCGGTCACTCCCGCGGAGCCGATCGCCCAGCGTCCCGTCGTCGCCGCGCCGAGCGCACCCGTCGAGGCCGACGCCTCGTCCGCGTCGCCCGAAGCCCCCGCGGAGCCGGCGCCCGCCCCCGACCCGACCGAGTCGACCGAACCCGCCGAGCCGGCTCCCGCTCCGTCGCAGAGCACGGACCCGGCACCCGCGCCCGACCCCGACCCGACACCCACACCCGACCCGACACCCACACCCGACCCGACACCCACGCCCGACCCGACACCGACGCCCGACCCGTCGCCGAGCGAGGGCGCGACCACCCCGCCGAGCGATGACGGCGGTGACGCCGGAACGATCTCGGATACGCCCACGCTGGTGAGCGCAACGCTCGCCAGCACCGCCGACCGGAAACCCGTCATCGCGTTGACGCTCTCCGGCACCGCCGGCGCGACCGTCCGCGTCCTCGTCGACGGCACCGTCGCGGCCGAGGCGCCGCTCGGTGAGGACGGCACGAAGACGCTCGACGTCTCGGTGCCGTGGAAGGACCCGCGGCACACGACCATCGCCGCAGAGTACGTCGACGGCGACGAGGTCGGTCAGACGGCAGAAGCCACGTTGCTGTCACTGCTCGTCGGTCGCTGGTTCCCGCGCGGCTGAGTTCCGGCCCGGCTCCGCCGTACGCGCCTTCCTCGTTCCCTCGTCACCGACGCGCCCCTCGTGCGGGCACGGCGTCGGGGATCTCGGGCGACCCGCCGCCACCAGGGCGCGCCCATCGGCGTGTCGGGGAGAATCCCCGACGCCGTGCACGCTGAATTCGATCGCGGGGCAGCGTCGGGCCGTGCCGCTGCCCGCCACCTCCGTCATGATCCGAAGCCCGCCCGGCGAAACCCCGATCGGACCCCGGGTAGACTGGGGGTCATGTCCTCCCCCGACCATGCCGCGCCCACTCCCGGCGTGCGCACCCCGTTGACGGCGGTCGACATCCTCGCCCTCGTGTGCGAGCTGTTCGCGTTCTTCACCCTGGCCTTCTGGGGCTTCGCGGGCTGGGCCTTCCCCTGGAACATCGTGTTCGGGCTGGGGCTCCCCGTCGTCGCGATCCTGCTGTGGGCGCTGTTCGTGTCGCCCCGCGCGGTGATCCGCGTGCATCCCTTCGTCCGCGCGATCGTCGAGCTGCTCGTCTATCTGAGCGCCACGGTCGCCTGGTGGGATATGGGCCAAGCCTGGATCGGGCTGGTCTTCGCCGTGGTGGCCGTCACCACCGGAGTCATCGCCGGGCGCCGTCGCTTCGCATGACCTCCGCGGGCGGGGCCGACGGTGCGCAGAGCACCGAGACCCTCGCCCGCCTGCAGGAAGCCCTGGGCGACGCCGTCGACACCTCACCTGACTCGCTCAACGCCGCACGCGCCGACAAGTCGGGGCACGCATCCGCCGGCACTGGGCTGGCCGTCGTGCACGCGGCATCCATCGCCGATGTCCAGGCCGTGATGCGCGTCGCCACGGCCACCGGCACCCCCGTCGTCCCGCGGGGTGCCGGCACGGGCCTGGCCGGCGGCGCCAACACCGGCACCGGCGAGATCTCGCTGTCCCTTCGCCGCATGGACCGCATCCTCGAGGTGCGACCCGACGATCTGCTCGCCGTCGTCGAGCCGGGCATCCTCAACGCCGACCTCAACGACGCCCTGCACCCGCACGGCGTGTGGTGGGCGCCCGACCCTGCCAGCCGTGCGATCTCAACAGTGGGCGGCAACATCGCCACCGGCGCGGGGGGGCTGCTGTGCGCCAAATACGGTGTGGTGCGCGACGCGGTTCTGGCCCTCGACGTCATCCTGGCGGACGGTCGCCTCATCCACACCGGCCACCGCAGCGTCAAGGGCGTCACGGGGCTCGACCTGACCAGCCTGTTCATCGGCTCGGAGGGCGTGCTGGGCGTCGTCGTCGGCGCGACGCTCAAGCTGCGACGCCTCGTTCCCGGCCAGGTGCACACGCTCGCCGCACTCTTCCCCGATGTGCGGGCGGCCGCCGCGGCCAGCGCCGCGGTCACGGCCGCAGGTCTGCAGCCCTCGGTGATGGAGCTGATGGATGCCACGTGCCTGGCCGCCGCGCACCGGCTGCTGCAGCTGGTCCCACCCGCCGGCGGAGCCCAGCTCACCGTACAGACCGACGGCGCGGCATCGGCCGATGAAGCCGCCGCGATCGCACAGGTGCTGCGCGAAGCGGGCGGCACGGTCGAGGTCTCGGGCGATGAGGCCGAGGGTGAGAGGCTGCTGCAGATCCGCCGGTCGATGCACCCGGCGATGGAGACCCTCGGTACCACCCTCATCGAAGACGTGTCTGTGCCGCGCAGCCGCCTGGCGGAGATGTTCGACGAGATAGCGCGCGTGGAACGCGACCACGGCGTCGTGATCCCCACCGTCGCGCACGCCGGCGACGGCAACCTGCACCCCAACTTCATCTTCGACGGACCCGAGGTGCCGCAGCGCATCTGGAACGCCGCCGACGACCTCTTCCACGCCGCTCTGCGCCTGGGCGGCACCCTCACCGGCGAGCACGGCATCGGTGTGCTCAAGAGCCGGTGGCTGTCAGCCGAGCTCGGCGACGACCAGTGGGAGCTGCAACGGCGCATCAAAGACGTCTTCGACCCCCAGGGGATCCTCAATCCCGGAAAGGTGTTCGCCCCATGACCGCCCAGATCCGTGTCAGCGCCGCCGTCGTGATGGATGCCGGGGGCCGAGCGCTCCTGGTCCGCAAACGCGACACCGCCTACTTCATGCAGCCGGGCGGTAAGCCCGAACCGGGTGAGAACCCCGTGCAGACGCTCGTTCGCGAGTTGAAGGAAGAGCTCGGTGTGCGCGTGCGCTCGAGCGCCCTGCGCACACTCGGCCGCTTCCGCGCGGCGGCGGCGAACGAGGTCGGCCACGATGTCATCGCCGACGCTTTCAGCCTCCACCTCGCGCCCGCCGCGGTCAGGCCGGCCGCCGAGATCGACGAGGCGCGCTGGGTGACGCCCGACCAGCTCGACACTCTCCAGGTCGCGCCGCTGAGCCGCGACATCCTGCTCCCCCTCGTCTGGCGCGCACGCCACACGAGCAGCGGCCCGGTGGTCGTCCCCGCGCTCTGAGCAGCACCCGCGGCTCCGGCCCGCGCGCCCACACGCACGACGCGCACGAACAGGGGGACCCTCCCTCAGCCCTGAGGTGGAGGAGACCTCGAGGCCGGAGGAGGGTCCCCCGTGCTGTGTGCTGGAACGTCTGCGCTGACCGGCGCTCGGGTTTACAGCCCCTGCCAGTCGGGCTTGTTGTCCCACGCGTAGCGGTAGTAGTCGGCGCGGCGCAGGCGGGATGCCGCGGCCTCGTCGACCACGACGCTCACGCGCGGGTGCAGCTGGATGGCCGAGCCGGGCAGCGAGGCCGAGACGGGGCCTTCGACCGCCCCCGCGACCGCGTCGGCCTTGCCCTCGCCGAAGGCGAGGAGAACGAGGTGCCGGGCGCGCAGGATCGTGCCGAGCCCCTGCGTGATGCAGTGCGTGGGCACCTGGTCGATCGAGTCGAAGAACCGGGCATTGTCCTTCTTGGTCTGCTCGGTGAGCGTCTTCACACGTGTCGACGAGGCGAACGACGACCCCGGCTCGTTGAAGCCGATGTGTCCGTCGGTGCCGATGCCGAGGATCTGCAGCTCGACGCCGCCGGCCGCGGCGATGGCCTTCTCATAGTCGTCGCCGGCGTGTTCGATGGTCTCGATCGCGCCATTGGGCGTGTTGATGCGCGCCGGGTCGAGCCCGAGCGGCTCGACGACCTCGCGGCGGATGACGTTGCGGTAGCTCTCCGGGTGCTCGGGGTCGATGCCCACGTACTCGTCGAGCGCGAACCCGCGCACCTTCGAGACGTCGACACCTTCGAGACGAGGGCGCAGCGCCTCATACACCGGCAGCGGGGTCGAGCCGGTCGCAAGGCCCAGCACCACCTCGGGATCGGCCGCGATGAGCGACGCGATCTCATCGGCGACGAGGGCGCCGGCAGCCGCGGCGTCGGGAACGATGATCACTTCAGCCATGCTTCACAGTCTCTCTTGTTTCGCGGGTGTGCGTCGACCCCACCAGGGCTGCCCCCAGCGCCGCCGCGGGCGAACCCGCCGGCAGCAGCTGGATGCGATGCACGAGTTCCAGGGAACGCATGAAGTCGGATGCCGCGGAGCTCGCGTCGAGCGACGCTCCGACGCCGCGCAGCAGCCGGTCGCCCAGGCCACTCAGCCCACCACCGATGACCACGACGTCGACATCGGCGGTCAGGACCAGGATCCGCACCGCGGCGGCCACGCCGTCCATCAGCCCGCTGCGTAGCTCGACCGCCCGCGGATCGCCCGCGTCTGCGGCATCCAGCATGTCCACCACCGGCAGCGGCGACGGCCGCCCCCAGCGACGGGCGATGGCCGCACCGCCGGAGAGCGCCTCGACGCAGCCGCGCTGGCCGCACGTGCACGCCGGCCCGTTCGGGTCGACGGCGATGTGTCCGACTTCGCCGGCCGTGCCGTGCGCGCCGCGCCACAGCACGCCGTCGGTGACGATGCCGGCCGCGATGCCCGTGCCCAGGTTCAGGTAGGCCATCGTGCCGCCGGCGGTGTCGCGAAGAGCGTCGGCCCCCAGCGCCGCCGCCTTCACGTCGTTCTCCACGCCCACCGGCACTCCCAGCCGCGGCACCACGGCGGCGGCCAGGTCGAAGTCGGCGATCCCCAGATTCACCGCGTGCAGGACGTGCGTCGATCCGGGATGCACCTGTCCGGGCATCCCGACGCCGACCGAGGTGATCGCGTCGCGTTCCACACCCGCTGCCACCAGGGCGTCGACGGCCTCCAGCACCGTGCGCGCGACGCCGTCGGGTCCCCACCCGGTGGCCAGACGCACGCGCCCTGCGATCGTGCCGTCCGCATCGACCGCGACGGCGTCGGTCTTGGTCCCTCCGATGTCGAGCCCGAGTCTCATCGGCCGTCCTCCCCACGGGAGGCGGCTGTTTCTGCGCCGCGCATCAGCCCTTGACCGCCCCTGCCGACATGCCGGTCACCAGGTGCCGCTGGATGATCAGGAACAGCACCACCACGGGCAGCGAGAACAGCACGGAAGCCGCCATCTGCCCGCCGTAGTCGACCGGCTGGTTCGGGATGGCGAAGCCTGCGAGCCAGACCGGCAGGGTGTACATGGTCGTGTCCTTCATGAACGTGAACGCGAGGATGTACTCGTTCCACGCGGTGATGAACCCGAAGATGCTCGTCGAGATCAGACCGGGGACCACGAGCGGGAACAGGACCCGCCACAGGATCGTCCACGTGCCCGCGCCGTCCATCATGGCCGCCTCTTCGACCTCGATGGGGATCGAGACGAAGAACCCGCGCAGCGACCAGATCGAGAAGGGCAGCACCGCGGCGACATACGCCAGGATCAGCCCGATGTACTTGTTGAGCAGCCCCAGGTCGTTGAAGATCAGGAACTGCGGAATCAGCAGTGCCGCGCCCGGCAGCATCTGCACGGCCAGGATCATCACCATGATCGTGCGGCGCCCCCGGAACCGGAACCGGCTGAGGGCGGCCGAGGCGAACAGCGCGATCAGCAGCGCGAACAGGATCGCGGTGAACACGACCACGACGCTGTTGCGCAGGTTCAGGAGGAAGTTCGTCTTCGACACCGCGTTGACGAAGTTCTCGATCGTCGGGTGGATCGGGACAAACTGCGGATCGGGCGTCATGACGTCCGATCGCGGCTTGAACGACGTGATCACCATCCAATAGACCGGGAAGATCCAGATGACAGAGAACACGAGCGCCGTGATCGTCGCGCCGATGTGGCGGCGCCGACGGGGGCGGCGGGCGACGCGGACTTTGCCCGAGGGTGTGATGACGGCTTGCGTCTCGCTGACGGTGGCGCTCACAGGTCTTCTCCCGAGCGAAGCAGGCTCCGGATGTAGAAGCCGCTGATGATCATGAGCATGACGGTCGTCACGACGGCGATCGCCGCACCGCTTCCGACCTTGAACTGGTTGAACGCGACCAGGTACGACCAGATGCCGAGGGTCGCGGTGCCGTTGTCGGGGCCACCCTGCGTCGTCAGCCAGATCTGGTTGAACACGTTGAAGTCCCAGATGATCGAAAGGACCGTGATCAGCAGGATCGTGGGCTTCAGGGAGTTCAGGATGACCGAGAAGTAGATGCGCCACTCGCCGGCGCCGTCGATGCGGGCGGCCTCGATGAGCGAGCCGTCGACCTGCGTCTGCGCCGCGTAGGTGGTCAGGGCGATGAACGGGACCGCCTGCCAGACCACCAGCATCCAGATGTTGATGAGAGCCAGTGGAGTGCTGTTCCACCACGACAGGTCGGTCTGGTCACCGAAGACGCGCAGCTGCGTGATCATCCAGTTGATGACGCCGTAGCCGGGCTGGAAGAGCCAGCCCCACACCTGGGCCGATGCCACGTTGGGCATGCCCCAGGCGAAGATGAGGACGATCGTCACGACGTAGCGCATCGCCGTGCCGAGCTTGGTCATGAGGTGCGAGACACCGATGCCGATCACGAGGCTGCCGCCGACCATGGCCGCCGTGAACAGCAGCGTGAGGATCGTCGAGTGCCAGAACTGGCTGTCGGTGAAGATGTCGATGTACTGCTGCAGCCCGACGCCGTTGTACTCGCCCGTGAACAGCGTACGCCGATCGTAATCGGTGAACGACGTGTAGACGAGGAACACGATCGGCGCCACGATGAGCGCGAGGATCACGATCCCGGCGGGCGAGAGCAGCCACAGCGGGGCGAATCGCGACTGCTTGCTGAAATGGCGAGGGGGCCGTGGCCGCCGCCCGCGGGGGGCGGCGGCCACTCCCTCACCTGCGACGATGGTCGCGGGGGAGGTGCTCATTGCTTCTTTTCGTCGAAGGCGGACGGGTTACTACTGGTTCAGCGTGGAGTTGACGGTGTCGTCCCACGCCTTGGCCGCGTCTGCGGGCGACTTGGCACCCGAGGCGATCGACTGGAAGAACTGCTTCATGCCCGGGTCCTCCAGCGAAGCCCAGTTGCCCGAGGCCGGCGTGGCCTTCGAGTTCTGCGCCGCCTGGAAGAAGGCCGTCTGCTGCTCAGTCAGTGTGCCGCCGTCGAGCGCGGCCTGACCGGCCTCGGTGCTGTTCGGGATCCAGCCGTCCGAGACCACGTTGTTCTTCTGGATGTCGGGGCTGGCGGCGATCTTCACCCAGTAACGGGCGAGGTCCTGCTGCTGGCCCTTGACCGCGATGCCCCAGTCGGAACCCGCGAGCATCACCGGCTGCGTCTTGCCCGACGAGCCCGGCATGGCGAAGGTACCGAGGTCCTCCGTCTTGATGTCGGGGTTGGCCTTGGTGATCGCGCCGATCTCCCAGTTGTTGCCGATGATCGCGCCGGCCTTGCCGTCCGCGAACACCTGGTCCTGGTCGGGCTTGTCGGTGTTCAGCGTCTGGCTGGCCTTAGACGAGTAGGTGTTCTGGAAGGTCTTCCACTCGGTCAGACCGGCCTGAGCCTCCGAGCTCGAGAAGCCCGCGACCCACTTGCCGTCCTGCTGGGTGGCGATGTCCCCACCGGCGTCCCAGATCCACTGCATGCCGGCGTACCAGTACTGACCGGGCAGGTAGAAGGCCGAGAAGTCGGAGGCCGGGTTCTTGGCCTTGACCTTGTCGAGGGCGGCCTTCAGCTCGTCGTACGAGGTCGGTGCGGCGGTGACGCCCGCGGCCTCCCACGTCTTCTTGTTGTAGATGACGGTGCGGGTTGCACCGAACGACGGCACGGCGTAGAGCTTGCCGTCGACCATGGCCGGGTCGGCGAGGCCGCCGAGCCAGGTCTGACCCTGAGCGAAGGCGTCCTTGTACGCGGTCAGGTCGGCGAGACCACCGCTCGCGGCGAACGTCGAGACCTGGGTGTTGCCGATGTCGATGACGTCGGGCGGAGTGTCGGTGGCGAGGGCCGTCGTGATCTTGGTCGCGATGTCCTTCCACTGCTGGGTCTCGACCTTGACCTTGGCGCCCGTGTCGGCCTCGAACTTCTTGTTGATCGCGGCGATGGTGTCGTCCGAGAGGTCGCCGGTCATCGACCAGACGGTGAGCGTCTTGCCCGCGCCGTCCGGAGCCTCGATCGTGCCGGCCTTGGAGGTGTTGTCTCCACCGGCGTTGTTGTTGCCGTTGCCGCCGCTCGAGCACGCGCTGAGCGCCAGCGCGGCAGCGATGCCGGCGGCACCGACCGCGACGATGCGTGATGTGCGCATTCTGTCTCCTTGTTCTTTTGCTTCTCTTGGTGAGGGTGAGCAGGTCGGGTGACCTACCCGGGGGAATGGTGGGATGCCGGTGGCGCTGTGCTACGACACCCCGAGTTGTGCGGACAAGACCATGACCGCGGCGCCGCGCAGGACGATGTCTTCGCCCTGTGCGGTCATTCGCACCCGGATGCCCTCGTGGATCTTCGCGAGGGTCCGGGTCCGTAGTGTCTCGGCGGTGGCCGCGGCGAACGGCCCGTCGAGCAGATCGGTGGGGCCGGAGAGGATGACCTCCGACAGGTCGAGCGCGCCGACGACGGGTGCGAGCGCGATGCCCAGCCGCTCGCCCGCATCGCGGAGGACGTCGTCGTGCGGCGCCGTGTCTTCGGCGAGCCGCGCCGTCAGCGACGGCTCCGAGATCCACGCCTCGAGGCAGCCCACCTTGCCGCACGAGCACGTCGGTCCGCCGTCCGTGGCGACGGTGACGTGGCCGATCTCACCGGCGGCGAAACGGCTGCCGATCATGGGACGGCCGCCCGAGAGCAGGCCCGAGCCGACACCGCGGCCGACCTTGACCAGCATGACGTCATCGCGCGCACCGCCGAAGGTGTACTCGGCGAGCACCGCGGCGTTCGCGTCGTTCGCGACGACCACCGGCACGTCGAGCGCGTCGTGCAGGGCGCCCTCGAGGTCGAAGCCGGCGAGGCCCAGATTGGGCGCGGTGATGACGACACCGGCATCATCGACGACACCCGGGGAGCCGACGCCGATCCCCAGGACGGGCGCATGGCAGTCGGCCACCAGCTCGCGCGCGAACGCGAGGATCGTGCCGACCACGTCGCCGTCGGCTCCGGGATGCGGAATCTCCCGGCGCACGACGATCGTTCCGTCGAGCGTGAGCACTCCCCCGACGAATGACGAGGTGCCGGAGAGGTCGAGGCCGACGATCCGGTGCCCCTCGTGGTCGAGATCCACGAGGATCGCCGGCTTGCCGGGACGCGACACCTCGCGCACGCCCTTCTCGGCGACGAAGCCGTCGGCGATGAGCTCGGCGACGAGGTCGGAGATCGTCACGCGGGTCAGCCCGGTCTCGCGGGAGAGATCGGCGCGACTCATCGCGCCGCCGTGGAACAGCGTCTGAAGAACGAGCGACCGGTTGTGCGCACGAGCGTGCTCGGGAAGCACCTTGACCCCGTGTCGCGGGTGCCGCGTGGCGGCCATCGACGATGACTCGGACCCCGTAGTTCCGAAGGCGGAGGGGCCGCGCTGCACTCCCGTGGTGGACATGTTTGTTAGTACACCTTACGAACACGCCCACCGCAAGTCCCACGGGCAATATTGCATAGCAAGTTTACAAAAACGTTACCGTTTCTTGACCCGCCGATACCCCGCGCACAGGCTTCCGGCCCGCCCGCGCACAGTCTCGTCGATTAGCATGATGACCGGGGGAACATCACCGGGGGTGGAGTCCGTGGCAGATCAGTCACAGCAATCAGGGGCCGACAGCACATCGACGCAGGGCGTCGCATGGGCGCCGGCACCGCCGCGCAAGCACAAGCGTCATCTGGGCCTGTGGATCGGCACGCCGATCGGCGTCGCGGTCGCGGGCGTGGTCGCGGCATCCCTCATCCTCATCGCGCCGGGCACCGCGGTCGCAGGCGTGCAGATCGGTGGAATGACGCCGGGCAGCGCCGCGGCGGCGATCCAGGAGCGGCTGCAGAAGACCACCGTCGAGCTCTCGGGCGACGGTATCGACGCCACCTTGACCGGCGCCCAGCTCGGCGCCACGGTGGATGCCACGTCCCTCGCCTCGGCGGCGTACAACGACCACCCGATGTGGAAGGTCGGGTCGTGGTTCTCCGACACGAAGCAGGCCCGCGTCACGCTGGACCACGACACCGCCGAGACTGCTCTGCGCAACGCTGCGCCTCAGCTGTTCGTAGACGCGGTCGACGCCTCGGTGGCCTACGACGCAAGCAGCGAGAAGTACGTCGTGACCGATGCGAAGAAGGGCGCCGGCATCGACCTCGATGCGGTCGCGTCCGCGCTGCAATCGGCCTTTGACGCCGGGCAGACCACCGTCTCGGTCGCCGCGACCCAGGTCGCCACCGACCCCGCGATCTCGACCGACACCGCAAAGGCCACGGCGAAGACCCTGAACACGGTGCTCGACGACGCGGGCTTCTATGTCGGCGAGGAGCGCACCGTCCCCGTCGACCGTGAGACCGCGGCATCCTGGCTCACCGTCACGGCGCGCGACGGCGCGTTCGACGTCACCGCCGACGCCTCGGCGATCGACAAGGTCGTCGCCACGCTCGCGAAGAAGGTCGACCGCGCGCCGCAGAACGGCACTGTCATCACGACGACCTCCGGCAAGGTGCTCTCCACCGAGAAGGAGACCCTCGACGGCCGCAAGCTCGGCGACACGAGCGGGGTCGCCGCGGCCTTCGCGACGCAGCTCGCGTCGGGCGACGGAAAGTACGAGCTGAAGGTGTCGATCGACAAGGCCACCACCACGAAGATCTCGCGCTACGCGGTCGTCGACCTCAGCGACCAGCGCGCGTACTTCTACCAGAACGGCAAGCTCTGGAACAGCTACCTCGTCTCCACGGGCCGCGCCGGTCACTCCACCCCGACCGGCCACTTCGCGGTCTTCGCCCACGTCGCCATGCAAGACATGGGCTGCGTCGCCGGCTACGACTACTGCACCAAGAACGTGCCGTGGGTGACCTACTTCGCTCCCGACATCGCCTTCCACGGCACGTACTGGCACCACAACTTCGGCCACGTGATGAGCCACGGCTGTGTGAACATGCCGATCAGCGTCGCCCAGACCGTCTACAACTGGTCGCCCGACGGCATGGAGGTCACGGTCCAGCCGTAGCCGCGGCATCTCGGCTGTCCCCGCGCTGCGCGCTCCCGCAGTTCCGCGCGCCCGGACGCGCACGGCGTCGGGGATCCTGGCCGACACGCGGCTCCGCGGCGCCCCGCGTCGGCGTGCCCGCACGAATCCCCGACCGTGTGCACGCCGGCGACGGGCCGCGGCGCACGCGCCACGAGACGAGAAGAGGGGTGGATGCCGCAGCATCCACCCCTCTCGTGCGTCCGGTGTCAGGCCAGGCCGTCCACGATCGCGTTGAGCGTCTCGGACGGGCGCATCGCCTTCGCGACGAGCTCGCCGTCGGGGCGGTAGTAGCCGCCCAGGTCGACCGCCTCGCCCTGCACGGCCAGCAGCTCATCGACGATCTTCTGCTCGTTGGCCGCGAGCGCCTCGGCGACCGGCGCGAACGCCGCCGCAAGCTCCGCATCGTCGGACTGCCCGGCCAGCTCCTGCGCCCAGTACAGCGCGAGGTAGAAGTGGCTGCCGCGGTTGTCGATCGTGCCGAGCTTGCGGCCCGGCGACTTGTCGTTCTCGAGGAACGAGCCCGTCGCGCGGTCGAGCGTGTCGGCCAGCACCTGCGCCTTGGCGTTGCCGGTGACGGTCGCGTAGTGCTCGAGTGAGGCGGCCAGCGCGAAGAACTCGCCCAGCGAGTCCCAGCGCAGGTAGTCCTCGGCAAGCAGCTGCTGCACATGCTTGGGCGCCGATCCCCCGGCGCCGGTCTCGAACAGGCCGCCGCCGGCCAGCAGCGGGACGATCGAGAGCATCTTGGCGCTCGTGCCGACCTCGAGGATCGGGAACAGGTCGGTGAGGTAATCGCGCAGCACGTTGCCCGAGACGGAGATGGTGTCCAGGCCCTGGCGCATGCGCGCGAGCGAGTACCGGGTGGCCTCGGCCGGCGGCAGGATCGTCGTCGTGACGCCCGCGGTATCGAGTTTGCCGAGGGTCTCGGCGACCTTCGCGATCAGCTGTGCGTCGTGCGCACGGTTGGCGTCGAGCCAGAACACGGCCGGGTCACCGGTCGCGCGGGCGCGGGTGACGGCGAGCTTGACCCAGTCGCGGACGGGGATGTCCTTGGTCTGGGTGGCACGCCAGATGTCACCGGTGTCGACGACGTGCTCGATGAGCACCTCGCCCTCGCTGTCGACGATCTGCACGCGACCCGGGGCCGCGATCTCGAACGTCTTGTCGTGGCTGCCGTACTCTTCCGCCGCCTGCGCCATGAGGCCCACGTTCGGCACGGTGCCGATCGTGGCGGGGTCGAGCGGGCCGTTGGCGATGACGTCGTCGATCACGGCCTGGTAGACGCCGGCGTACGACGAGTCGGGGATGACGGCCAGCGTGTCGGCCTCTTCACCTTCGACGCCCCAGAGCTTGCCGCCGTTGCGGATGAGCGCGGGCATCGACGCGTCGACGATGACGTCCGAGGGGACGTGCAGGTTCGTGATGCCCTTGTCGCTGTTGACATACGACAGCTCGGGGCCGCGCGCGAGGTCGGCGGTGATCGCTGCGGCGATCTCGTCGCCGCCGTCGACCTTCGACAGGCCCGACAGGATCGAACCGAGCCCGTTGTTGGGGCTGAGGCCTGCGGCCGCCAGCTTGTCGCCGTACTTCGCGAACACATCGGCGAAGAAGGCCTTGACGACGTGACCGAAGATGATCGGGTCGCTCACCTTCATCATCGTCGCCTTGAGGTGGACGGAATAGAGGATGCCGTCGGCCTCGGCCTGCGCGATGGTCTCGGCCAGGAACGCGTCGAGGGCTGCGGCCGACAGGAACGTGGCGTCGACGATCTCGCCGGTGAGGACCTTCAGTCCGTCCTTGAGGACGGTCACGGCGCCGTCCTCGGCGACGTGCTGGATCGTGAGCACGTCGTCGTTCGGCACGACGACGGCTTTCTCGTTGGTCTTGAAGTCGTCGTGGCCCATCGTGGCCACGCGCGTCTTCGATCCGTTCGCGAACGGCTTGTTCGCGTGCGGGTGCTTGCGCGCGTAGTTCTTCACCGACAGGGGTGCACGGCGGTCGCTGTTGCCCTGGCGCAGCACCGGGTTGACGGCCGAGCCCTTGACGCGGTCGTAGCGGGCGCGCACGTCCTTCTCCTCGACCGTCGACGGCTCGTCGGGATAGTCGGGGATGTCGTAGCCCTTGCCCTGCAGCTCGGCGATGGCGGCCTTCATCTGCGGGATCGAGGCCGAGATGTTCGGCAGCTTGATGATGTTGGCCTCGGGCAGGGTCGCGAGCCCACCGAGCTCGGCCAGCGCATCGCCGACCTGCTGCTCGGGCGTGAGCTTCTGCGGGAACGCGGCGAGGATGCGACCGGCCAGCGAGATGTCGCGGGTCTCGACGTCGATCCCGGCCTGCCCGGTCACGGCCCGGATGATGGGCAGGAAGGACGCGGTCGCCAGTGCAGGCGCCTCGTCCGTATAGGTGTAGATGATGGTGGAGTCGGTCACCGCTCGCCTCTTCGTTCGCTTGCTTCGATCGGGGTCACCCCAGCCTACCGCGACCGAAGAATTATCTTGATATCGAGATATCTCGCGGCACTGCTCAGGCCATATTCACGGAGTCCGACGTGCCCCGGGTCGCGAATTATGGATACGCTGACGTTTATGGGTGAGCTGAGACTGGTGGAACTGTCCGCGTCGACCATCGTGGCGGTCAACAACTTCTCACTGAAGCCGGGCCAGGAGGAGTTCCTCTCCCCGGTCTCCTACGGCATCGCCGCGACCGTTGTGAATCCGCAGACGTCGTGGCAGCGCGTGGTGGTCGACGGCGACGAGGTCGTCGGCTTCGTGAGCGCGAACTTCGACCCCGATTTTCCGCAGGAGCACTTCCGTTCCGTGCTGTGGCGCATCAATGTGGATGCCGACGAGCAGGGCCGAGGCGTCGGGCGCTTCGCCGTCGACGGGCTGCTCGAAGAGGCCCGCAAGCGCGACATGGACCACGTCGACGTCATCTACGAGGCCGGCAGCGGTGGTCCCGAGAAGTTCTTCCAGCGGGTGGGATTCACCCCGGTCGGCGAGACCGAGTACGGCGAGGTCATCGCTGAGATCCGGCTCTGACGCCTCGCTCCACCGCTCAGCGATCGCGGCACGGCCAGGCCGCGCGTCCCCCGCGAGAGAACACCTGACGGACGAGAGCACGGGTATCACCCGCATCCTCGTCCGCCAGTTGTTCTCTCGGCGATGGGTGAGAGACGGAGCTGCGCGGCGGGAGCCGCTCAGACCAACGACTCGCGCCACGCCGCGTGCAGCGCCGCGAACTTGCCCGTGCCGCCGATCAGCTCGTCGGGCGCGCCGTCCTCGATGATGCGGCCGTGCTCCATCACGAGCACCCGGTCGGCGATCGCGACCGTCGACAGCCGGTGCGCGATGATGATCGCCGTGCGGTCGGCCAGCAGGGTCTGCAGGGCGTCCTGCACCTGACGCTCGCTGGGCATGTCCAGCGAGGCCGTGGCCTCGTCGAGGATCAGCACCGCCGGGTTCGCGAGGAACGCCCGCGCGAACGAGATCAGCTGACGCTGCCCCGCCGACACCCGCCCTCCACGCTTGTTCACATCGGTGTCGTAGCCGTCGGGCAGGGCCTCGATGAAGGCGTCCGCACCGACCGCACGCGCCGCCGACCGGATCTAGTCGAGCGTCGCGTCGGGCTTGCCCAGCGCGATGTTGTCGGCGACCGTGCCGCTGAACAGGTAGGCCTCCTGCGTGACCATGACGATGGCGCGGCGCAGGTCCTTCGGATGCAGCTCACGCAGGTCGACGCCGTCCAGGCGCACCGCACCGCGCGTCGGGTCGTAGAAGCGCGACACGAGCTTGGCGAGCGTCGACTTGCCGGCACCCGTCGTACCCACCAGCGCGATAGTCTGGCCCGCCGGCATGTCGAGCGAGAAGTCCGGCAGGATGACCTTGCCCGCGCCGTACGCGAACTCGACGTCGTCGAACTCGAGGTGTCCCCGCGCCTCCCACAGGTCGACAGGGCGCGCGGGGTCGGGAACCGAGGGCTCCTCCTCCATCACGCCCGACACCTTCTCGAGCGCCGCCGTGGCCGACTGGTACGAGTTCAGGAACATCGCGACGTCCTGCAGCGGGCTGAAGAAGTTGCGGATGTACATGACCGCCGCCAGCAGCGAGCCGATGAGCAGTGTGCCGTCGACCACGCGGAACGCACCCCACAGCAGCACGACCGCCATCGTGACGTTCGCCAGCAGGATGAGCCCGGGTTCGAAGATGCCGAACAGGTTCACCAGGCGCAGGTTGACGCGGCGGTACTCCGACGAGATCTCGCCGAACTCCGCGTCGTTGCGGCGCTCCTTGCGGAACGCCTTCACGGCGCGGATGCCGGTCATCGTCTCGACGAACTGCACGATCAGGCGCGCGGAGACCACACGCGAGGAGCGGAAGCCCTTCTGCGACTGGCCGTAGAACCACCGCATGAGGAAGGCCAGCGGAATGCCCATCACCACGAGCACCGCGCCGCTGCGCCAGTCGAGCAGGCACAGCGAGATGAACGTGAAGATGCCGAACAGCACGCCGGAGACGAGCTGGGTCAGTCCGCCGTCGAGCAGTTCACGGATCGACTCCAGGTCGCTCGTCTGCCGCGAGATGATGCGCCCCGAGGTGTAGCTCTCGTGGAACTCCAGGCTCAGGCGCTGCGTGTGGCGGAAGATGCGCGTGCGCAGCTCGAGCAGGATCGTCTGGGTCAGCTTCGCCGACAGCAGCACGAACCAGCCCATGAGCAGCGCTCCCAGGACGCCGACGACGATGTACGCGATGGTGATGCCGAATGCCGGCATCCACTCCGCCTTCAGCGCCATCGGCAGGGCGGTGTTGATGCCGTACGCGATGAGTGTCGGGCCGATCACCTGGAGGGCCGTGGAGACGACGATCACCACACCGCAGAGGATGACCAGCCACCGCATCGGCGACAGGAGCGAGCCCAGCAGGCGCAGCGAGCGCTGCCGGATGGCACGGCTCTCGGCCTTCGTGTAGTCGTTGCGGTCTTCACCGCGGGTACCGACGACGGTGCTCACAGGTTCACCTCCGTGCTCCGCACGCGCTGATCCTCGACTTCGAGGCTCGAGATCACGTATCTGTAGTGCTCACTGGAATGCAGCAGTTCGGCGTGGGTGCCGACCGCCGTGATGCGCCCGTCTTCGAGCAGCGCGACCCGGTCGGCCAGCGCCACCGTCGACGAGCGGTGCGCGACGATGAGCGCTGTCGTGGTGGCCAGCACGCGCCGCAGCGCCGCCTCGACGAGCGCCTCGGTGTCGACGTCGAGCGCCGACAGCGGGTCGTCGAGCACCATCACGGTGGGCGCCGCAGCCACCGCGCGTGCGAGCGCGAGCCGCTGCCGCTGCCCGCCCGAGAGGCTCAGCCCCTCCTCACCCACGGTGGTGTCGACGCCCTCGGGCAGCTCGTACGCGAACTGCGCCTGCGCCGTGGCCAGCGCCTCATCGAGCACGGCCGTGGCCTCGGGGCTGTGGACGTCGAGGTCGTCGCGCCCGAGCAGCACGTTCTCGCGCACCGAGGCGGAGAACAGCGTCGCGTCTTCGAACGCCATGGCGATGTGGCGGCGCAGCTCGTCCAGACGCAGCGACCGCACGTCGACGCCGTCGAGCTCGACGGCCCCGTCGGTGACGTCGTACAGGCGCCCCGGCAGGGTCGTCAGCGTCGTCTTGCCCGATCCGGTGAGACCCACCAGCGCCATGGTCTCGCCCGGACGCAGCACGAGGTCGACGCCGTTCAGCAGGTCGGTCTCGTTCGGCCCCGCGTCGGGGTAGCGGAAGTGCACGTCGCGGAACGCGAGCTCGCCGCGCGGCTCGGCCACGGTCTCGGGGAGCTCGGGGTCGGTGATCGTGTTCTTCTCGGCGAACACCTCGAAGATGCGGTCGGTGGCGGTGCGCGCGTCCATCAGGAACGAGAACAGGAACCCGAGCGACTCGAGCGGCCAGCGCAGCGCCGTCGCCATCGAGAAGAACGCGAACAGCTCGCCGACCGTCAGCTCGCCCTGCGAGCTGAGCCAGATGCCCAGCAGCAGGCAGACGCCGAACGCGAGCATCGGCACCGAGTCGAGCCAGAACCACAGCAGCCCGACCTCGCGCGCCTTGCGCATCTCGGTGCCGCGCAGCGTGTCGGCCTGACGCGTGAACTTCTGCAGTGCGTGCTTGCCGCGGCCGAAGGCCTTGAGCACGCGGATGCCGTGCACGCTCTCCTCCACCGAGGTGGCCAGGTCGCCGGCCTGGTCCTGGCTCTGCCGGGTGAGCGCCCCGTAGCGCTGCTCGAACCGGTAGCCGAAGAACCACAGCGGGATGGAGATGATGATGAACGCCGTGCCCAGCGCCCAGTGCCAGCGGAACAGCAGCACCGTTCCGATGATGATCGTCAGCACGTTGACCACGAGCATGATGAGCCCGAACGCGATCCAGCGCCGGACGAGGTTGATGTCCTGCATCATGCGCGAGAGCAGCTGACCCGACTGCCAGCGGTCGTGGAAGGCGACCGGCAGGCGCTGCAGGCGCTCGTAGAAGTCCTGACGGATGCGGTACTCGACCTTCGTGGCCGGGCCCAGCACGAATGCGCGGCGCAGGAACACGAAGACGGCCTCGCCGATGCCCAGCACGAGCACGAGCAGGCACGCCCACCCGATGAGCGGGATGTTCTGGTCGGCGATGGGGCCGTCGACGACGCCCTGCAGCACGAGCGGGATGATCAGCGTCATGAGGGCGCCCGCGAGCGCGGTGACCAGGCCTGCGATCAGGCGCGGCAGCACGGGTCTGACGAAGGGGACGAGCCGCGCCAGAGCGCGCGGAGTGGACAGTCGTGGCGTAGACGTAGAGGTCATGATCCTTGAGAGAGGGGGTGGGAGCGAAGACAGATGTCACCTGGAGATGTGGTGGTGACGGGGCGGCGCACAGCTGCGCCGGGGGGAGGTGGCGGTGCCGGACGGCGGTTGTCCGGTGTTATCCCTCGAACGGGGCCCCGGCCGCGAGCGGACGGAAGACGACCGGCTTGACGTCGATGACGGCCTGGTACATGACTTCCTCCTCGGATCGCGGGACAGGGCTGCCGCGTCAGGACGCGACAGCCCTCCAGCCTATACCTGAAGATTCGCTGTGCACAACATCAGTTCACGCCGAGTGCCGATCGGTCCGCACCCTCTCGTGCGAGCAGCCGCCGCTTCACGTCGACGCCCCACGCGAACCCGCCCATCGAGCCGTCACCGCGCAGAACCCGGTGGCACGGCACGAACAGCGCCGGGGCGTTGCGCGCGCAGATGGATGCCACGGCCCGCACCGCCTGCGGGCGCTCCAGCGCGAGCGCGAACTCGGTGTAGCTGAGCGGCTTTCCGGGCTCGATCGCACGCAGCGCCGCCCAGCCCTCATCCTGCAGGGCAGTGCCGTGCTGACGCACCGGCACGCGGTCGATCGCGGCGAGGTCACCGTCGTAGTACGCGCGGACGGCGGAGGCGGCATCCACCTCCCCCTCCTTGAGGGCACGCGGTTGCAGGCTCGCGTGGATGCGGGCGGCGAGCGCCGGCACGTCGTCGGTCCAGCCCGAGGCGAGGACCCTCCCGTCGGTGTCGGCGATGATCGTGAACGGGCCGTCGGGGGTGTCGAGGGTCTGGGTGAGGGCGGTCATGATTCCTCCTGGTTGACGATGGGGGCGACGACGGGGGTGGATGCCGCGCGCCAGAAGTGCGCCGTCAGGTAGCTGCGCCAGGGCGCTGCGCGTTCGGCCCAGGCGGTGAGCGGCTTCGCATCTGCGGGCAGCCCGAGGCGCGCAGCCCCGGCGCGGGCGGCGACGTCGCCGGGCAGGAACACGTCGGGGTCGCCGGTGATGCGCATGCGCACGTAATCGGCGGTCCACGGGCCGATGCCGGGAAGCGCCAGCAGCGCCGCGCGCTGGGCCGCGGGGTCGTCGCCGGCGCTGAGTGCGAGCGTGCCGTCGGCGAGCGCCGCGGCGGCGCCGGTGACGGCACGAATGCGCGCACCCGGGCCGCGCAGCACCTCCGCGCCCTGCGCGGCGATCGCCGCCATGGTCGGAAAGAGGAGCGCGCCGTCGGGCAGCCGCTCCCCCAGCGCGTCGGTCAGCCGGGAGAGGGCGGTGCGGGCCGCGGCCACGGAGATCTGCTGGCCGATCATCGCACGGATGAGCATCTCGCCGGCGTCGACCGCGCCGGGCACCCGGATGCCGGGGGTCGCGGCCACGGCGGGCGCGAGCGCGGCGTGCCGAGACAGCGCCGCGTCGATGCCGACCGGGTCGGCGTCGAGGTCGAACAGCCGCCGGGCCCGCGCGATGAGCACGGGCAGATCCGACAGGTGCTCCAGGCGCGCATCCAGGCGCAGCAGCACGCCGTCGGCACGGATGCGCATCCAGCCGGGGCCGTGCGGCAGTGCGAGCGTGCGGGAGTATGCGTCGGGCGAGGCCTCTTCGACGTCGGCGACGGCGCGGGCCGACATCCACGCGAACAGCCCGTCGAGGTCGATCGGCGCACGGTGCGCGAGCACGAGATGGATCTCGCCGGGGCCGCCGGCGCCGGGTAGGGCGTGCCGCCGCGCGCGTAACGCGAGCGGCGGCATCCCGAACACCTCCCGGATCGTGTCGTTGAACTGGCGGACGCTGGCGAACCCGGCCGAGAACGCGACGTCGGCGGCCGGCAGGTCGGTGCCCACGAGCAGCATGCGTGCGGTGTGCGCGCGATGAGCGCGTGCGAGGGCGAGCGGGCCGGCGCCGAGCTCGGCGGTGAGGATGCGGCCGAGCTGACGCTCGGAATAGCCGAGCCGCCGGGCGAGGCCGGGCACGCCCTCGCGTTCGATGACACCGTCCTGGATCAGGCGCATGGCCCGGCCCGCGGCATCCGTCCGCAGGTTCCACTCCGGCGACCCGGGCGCCGCATCGGGCAGGCACCGCTTGCACGCGCGGTAGCCGGCCTCGTGCGCAGCCGCGGCCGTCGGGAAGAACGTCACGTTCGCGGGCTTCGGGGTGCGCGCCGGGCAGCTGGGCCGGCAGTAGATGCCGGTCGAACGCACTGCGGTGATGAACTGCCCGTCGAAGCGCGCATCGCGCGCGTCGATGGCGCGATAGCGCTCGTCGAAGGTCATCGCGGTCAGGCTCATGCCTCCAGCCTGACACGCTCGCGCCACCCGCGCTCGCGGGAATCGGACATCGCCGTGACCCGCCTCTTCTGCGGCGGTTTCACATGAATTTGTCCCCGGCACACCAAACCGTCGGAGGTTTGACGTGCAGGGGACAGTTTCACATGAATTTGCCGCCTCGCCAGATGACGCTTTCGACCGCGCTGAGCGGGCCGCGCGGGGCGGGGTTCCGCCGGCGCGGCAGCGCGCCTAGCGTGAGACCCATGGACATCTACGACCTCATCGTGATCGGCGCGGGACCGGTCGGCGAGAACGTCGCCGACCGCGCCGTGCAGGGCGGCCTGACCGCCGCCATCGTGGAGAGCGAGCTCGTCGGCGGCGAATGCTCGTACTGGGCGTGCATGCCGTCGAAGGGGCTGCTGCGCCCGCCCGCCGCGCTGCGCGCCGCACGCGACGTGGACGGCGCGCGCCAGGCGGTCACCGGACCGCTCGATGCGGCCGGCGTCTTCCGTCGCCGCGACACGCTCACCCACGACTGGTCAGACGCCGGGCAGGTCGAATGGCTGCGCGACGCGGGCATCGATCTCGTGCGTGGGCACGGCCGCATCACCGGCGAGCGCGAGATCACGGTCGCGCCGGCCGACGGCCCCGCGCGCGTGCTGCACGCGCGACACGCCGTGGCCGTGTGCACCGGGACGCGGGCCGTGATCCCCGACATCCCGGGGCTGCGCGACGCCGAGCCGTGGACGAGCCGCGAGGCGACCTCCGCTCATGCCGCGCCCGAGTCACTCGCGGTCATCGGCGGCGGCGTGGTCGCGTGCGAGATGGCGACGGCGTATGCGGCGCTCGGCAGCCGCATCACGATGATCGTGCGCAGCGGCCTGCTCGGCCGCGTCGAGCCGTTCGCCGCCGAGGCCGTGCACGATGCGCTCGTCGAGTCCGGCGTCGAGATCCGCACCGGCAGCACGACACGCGCGCACCGCGAGTCCGACGGCACCGTCACCCTGTCGCTCGACGACGGCAGCACCGTGCACGCGAGTGAGGTGCTCGTCGCGACCGGCCGCGCTCCGCGCACGGACGACATCGGGCTGGATGCCGCGGGCCTGACCCCCGGCACCTGGATCGACGTCGACGACACGATGCAGGTGCCCGGCTCCCCCTGGCTGTACGCGGTCGGCGATGTGAACCACCGCGCACTGCTCACGCACCAGGGCAAGTACCAGGCCCGGGCCGCGGGCGACGTCATCGCCGCGCGCGCGAACGGGCAGGAGGTGGATGCCGCGCCCTGGGGCAGGCACGTCGCCACGGCCGACCACGACGCGGTTCCGCAGGTGGTGTTCACCGACCCCGAGGTGGCGGCGGTGGGTATGACCGAAGCGGACGCCCGCGCCGCAGGCCGCGGCATCCACGTCTTCGACATCGATCTGGCGCACATCGCAGGCGCCGCGACGTTCTCCGACGACTACCGCGGACGGGCGCGCGCGATCGTCGACGCCGAGCGGCAGGTGCTGCTGGGCGCCACGTTCGTCGGCGCCGAGGTCGCCGAGCTGCTGCACGCGGCGACGATCGCCGTGGTCGGCGAGGTGCCGCTGTCGCGCCTGTGGCACGCGGTGCCGGCCTACCCGACGATCAGCGAGGTGTGGCTGCGGTGGCTGGAGGCCGCCGGTCGCGACACCGCGTGAGGCTCAGTGGAAGAAGTGCCGCTCGCCGGTGAAGAACATCGTGATGCCGCGCTCGCGCGCGAGGTCGATGGTCTCCTGGTCGCGCACCGAACCCCCCGGCTGCACGATCGCACTCACACCGGCGTTGATGAGCGTCTCGGGTCCGTCGGAGAACGGGAAGTACGCATCGGATGCCGCGACCGACCCGGCGGCGCGGTCGCCGGCGCGCTCGACGGCCAGCTTGCACGAGTCGACACGGTTGACCTGACCCATGCCGATGCCCACGGTGGCCGAGTCCTTCGCGAGGACGATCGCGTTCGACTTCACGGCGCGACACGACTTCCACGCGAAGATGAGGTTCTGCATCTCCTCGTCGCTGGGGCGCTCGCCCGAGACGAGGTCCCAGCCGGCCGCGACCGACGCGAAATCGTCGTCGGGGAACCGGTCGGCATCCTGCAGCAGCAGACCGCCCGAGACGAGGCGGACGTCCATGGGCTCCTGCTTCCAGTCCGCCGGCAGACGCAGCACCCGCATGTTCTTCTTCAGCGCGAACAGCTCGAGCGCTTCGGGCGCGAAGTCGGGGGCGACGATGACCTCGGTGAAGATGTCGCGCAGGTTCTCGGCCATCTTCAGCGTCACCGTGCGGTTCGCGGCGATCACGCCGCCGAACGCCGACAGCGGGTCGCACTCGTGGGCGCGCAGATGGGCGCTGGCGATCGGGTCGAGCGCGTTCGGCGCCGCCACGGCGATGCCGCAAGGATTGGCGTGCTTGATGATCGCGACGGCCGGCAGCACCATATCGAACGCGGCGCGCAGCGCGGCGTCGGCGTCGACGTAGTTGTTGTACGACATCGGCTTGCCCTGCACCAGATCAGCCTGCGCGATGCCATGGCCGCCCACGCGCGAGTAGATCGCGGCGCGCTGGTGGGCGTTCTCGCCGTAGCGCAGCGGCACCAGTCGCTCGGCCTTGATGGTGAGGTGCTGCGGCAGGTCGACGCCCTCGGCGAGGGTCTCTTCCGAGAACCAGGTCGCCACGGCCCGGTCATACGTCGCGGTGTGCGTGAAAGCACGCGCGGCCAGCTCTCTGCGCTCGCCCAGGGTGGTGCCGCCGTTGCCGAGCGCCTCGATGACCGCGGGGTACGACTCGGGCGAGACGACGACCGCGACGTTCGCGAAGTTCTTCGCCGCGGCGCGGACCATCGCCGGGCCTCCGATGTCGATCTGCTCGACGATGTCGTCGGCCGCGGCGCCCGAGCGCACGGTCTCGACGAACGGATACAGGTTCACGATCACGAGCTCGAACGGTTCGATGCCGAGTTCGGCGAGCTGGTCCTCGTGCGTCTGCAGGCGCAGGTCGGCGAGCAGCCCCGCGTGGATCTTGGGGTGCAGCGTCTTCACGCGCCCGTCGAGCATCTCCGACACCCCGGTGACCGAGGCCACCTCGGTCACCGCGAAGCCGGCCTCGCGGATCGCCGCCGCCGTCGACCCCGTCGACACGATCTCGACCCCTGCGGCGACCAGCGCCTGAGCGAGGGGCACCAGATCAGTCTTGTCGCTGACCGAGAGGAGCGCCCGCCGGACAGGCACGACGTCGCGTTCGCGATACAGGGACGGGTCGTGGTGGGGGCCGGCCATGGATGCTCCTTCTCGGGTGCGGTCAGTTCTGCGGGGCGGGAGTGGATGCCGCGGCCAGATCGAGCTCGCCGGTCGCGACGCGGCGCACCACATCGATGAGCAGGCGGCGCTCGACGGGCTTGATGCGCTCGTGCAGTGTGTGCTCGTCGTCGTAGGGCAGGACAGGCACACGCTCCTGCGCGAGGATCGGCCCCGAGTCGACGCCGTTGTCCACGACGATCACGCTGGCACCGGTCTGCGCCGCGCCCGCCGCCAGCGCATCGCGGACTCCGTGCGCGCCCGGGAACTCGGGCAGGAAAGCAGGGTGGGTGTTGATCAGACGCGGAGCCCAGGCATCCACCACCGCTGCGGGCAGCAGGCGCATCAGGCCCGAGAGCACGACGAGATCGGGGTTCCAGACGCGCAGCTGCGCGTCGAGTTCGGCGCCCCACTCCTCGCGGCTCGAGTACGCGGCATAGGGCACGGTGAAGGTGGGAATGCCGTACGCCTCGGCGTGATCGAGACCGTCGGCCTGGCGATCGGCGCCCACGGCGACGATGCGGGCGGGATAGTCGGGATCGTCGGCGGCGTCGAGCAGAGCCCGAAGATTCGAACCGGTTCCCGAGATGAGCACGGCGACCGTCAGCATCCGCTCAGTCTACCCATCTGAATGGATCGCCCCGATCAGGGCCGGATCTCGTCCGGTCCGCCCAGAAAACCGGGGTCGATGGGGGCGGTCTCGATGTCGTCTTCGCCCGCGTCGATGCCCTGTGCCGGCTCTGCCGTGGGCGCGGCCTCCGGCGTGCGTTCGGGCGCGGCTCCCGGCCCGTGTTCCGGCGCGACTTCCGGCCCCCGTGCGGGCGGAGCCACCGGTGTGTCGCGCGGCAGATCGGGTTCCGGCTCCCACGCCGGGGTCAGCAGCAGGATGCCGGCTCCCACGAGCACCTCGACGCCGACGGCCAGCGCCACCCACCCGGGCTGAGGGCCGATCTGCGCGAGACGTCCGGGGCCGAACGCACCCGCCGACACCCACGCGAGAAGCGCCGCTCCCGCCGCGGTGACGAGGGCCACTCCCCCGGCCGTGGCGGCGCGCACCACCGCGGGGGCCTCGTCGTCCAGCATCCTGCCCCGCAGCGTCCATCCCGCGATCACGCCGGCGCCGATCGGCAGCAGCACGATCAGCAGCAGCCACGGCGACGACGTCGCGGGCAGCGCGCCCAGCACCGGAATGCCCGGGACCACCCCCGACTGCGTACCGGCGGGCGAGAAGGCCGTCCCTGCCCCAATGGCGAAGCCCGGCCCCGCGACGAACGAGAGGGCCCATACGATGAGCGTCGGCAGGTACGCGAGCTGTGCGAGCGAGACCACGATCACGCCCATCAGGTCGACGTTGGCCGACTGGTACAGCGCGACGACCCGGTCGCCCCGCAACAGCAGCGCGGCCACGACGCCCAGCGCGCCGATGCCGCCGAGCGCTGCAAGGGCCGCGCCCGCTCCACGCAGGGCGAGCCCGGGAACATCCGGCCAATGCCCGGGCAGGTCGGCGACGGACTCACGCAGCCGACCGACGATTCCGGAGTCGGTGCGCCACACCGCACCGACGACCCCCGCACCGGCGGGGATCGCGAAGACGAGCACTGGCAACAGGATCGCCTGCCACACGGGTGCGACGACGACGGGGCCGCGCGCGGTCAGGCACACGACCGCGCTCACGGCCGCGAAGGCGACCGTGCCGCCCCCCAGGCCCGACGCCCACGAGCCGCTGCGACCGGCGCGGATGCCCGAGCGCACCCCGCGGTACGCGGTGAAGCAGGCGAACGCGAGCGGGGCGAGGGAGACGGTGAAGGATGCCGCGGCATCGGGCAGGCCGAGTGCGGCGAGGTATTCCGCAGACAGATGCACGGAGAACGGCACGAAATGGCCGAGTTGCCACACCGCTGCCGTCGCAGGCCACAGGGCGGACCAGTCGGGAGCGCCGATGCCCAGCACCCACAGCAGCGTGAGCGTCGCCAGGACCACCGCCAGCCCGGTGGCTGCGGCGATGAGCGCGTCGAACGCGGAGAGCAGGGCGATGAGCAGTCGGTGCATGGGCGGAATCGAGACTACCCAGGCCCGCGGCATCCACCCTCCCGGGCGCGCCCACCGGACCGAAACCATCGCGCCCGCGCGCGGGATACCCCCGCTCAAGCTGGGCGGATGCTGTGAAAACGGCCCCGTGACTGTATGTTTCTTTCGGAGGTCCCCCATCACATGAGCACTACCCCTGCGCCCGAATCCACGGCCGAAGACACTCGTCCCCCCAAGAACGGCTTCGACAAGTACTTCGAGATCACCCAGCGCGGATCCACCCTCGGCACCGAGGTCCGCGGCGGCATCGTCACCTTCGTGACGATGGCCTACATCGTGATCCTGAACCCGATCATCCTCGGCGGCACGAAGGACGTCGCCGGAACGATCCTCGACGGCCAGCAGCTGGCCGCCGTCACCGCCCTCACCGCGGGCGTGATGACGATCCTGTTCGGTCTCATCTCGCGCCT
>Ga0164242_10000478_pt1 | contig 48036 bp, 60 predicted proteins | sample OricomgcompostMG_FD_108783 | JGI IMG/M metagenome (GOLD analysis project Ga0164242, IMG submission 108783) | Miracle-Growth compost microbial communities from Emeryville, California, USA - Original compost - Miracle growth compost (MG) ... | reverse complement strand
GACTTGGGTATCATCCGCCCCCATGGCCGTATCGCGTGGCTGGAACTCAAGGCGCCCGGAGGCACTCTCAGCAAAAGCCAGCAAGCCCTCCATCCCCGCGTGCGCGCCCTCGGCCACGCGGTGCATGTCATCTGGGATATTGACCAACTGGTGCTGCTGATTGCACAGTGGAAACAGGAGGATGCCCATGCCTGACAAAACAACCCCGCGCCCGCTGCCCACCGTACTCATAGGCGATACCGTGTTTGTAGCGGATGGCCAGCGCATCACCAGCTTCCCCGACCGCCGCGCCAAGCCGCGCGGGGACGGCGCCTGTATGAGAGAGAGAAACCACCATGCCCAAGAAACCCACCCAACCCAAAAGCAACTGGGATGTGATACCTGCCGACACACCGATGGAGGAAATTGTAACGCGTGTGATGAAAGGCGTCACAACGAAGGCTAAGGGAAAGCGCAAGACTTCCGCTAAGGGTAAGGTCAGGAAACCACCCAAAAAGCAACCACAGGCCGTTACAGGAGGCGGCGGCGTCGCCGAAAAGAATAAGGCGGGACGGCCATGCAGTTTTACACCTCAAGTTGGTGATGCTATTTGCCAAGCCATGATGGAGGGACAGTCACTCCGCGAAATATGTGCGGCCGAGGGCATGCCGGGTATGGCTACGGTTATGCGTTGGCTGGCTGATGGGAACATTGCACTACAAGCTGGCAAAACTGAGGATAATCTTGCTAGATTCCGAGAGCAGTACGCACACGCCCGCGAGGTTCAAGCTGATGTTCTGGCCGACGAGACCATGACGATTGCCGATGACGGGCGCAACGACTGGATGGAGAAGTTCAACAAGGATGGCGAGAGCATTGGCTGGACCGTCAATGGTGAGGCTACGCGCCGCAGCCAGATTCGGATTGATGCGCGCAAGTGGTACGTGGAGAAGCTGAACCCGAAGAAATACGCGCCAATGCAGAAGCACGCGGATGCGGATGGCGAGAAGCTGCCGAGTGGTGAGATAAATGACCTCGACCTCGCGCGGCGGATTGCGTTCGTGCTGGCGCAGGCGCAGAAGAAGGTCTAGTGATGCTTTTGTGCACGCATATTATAATCAATGCCTTAATATCAATTCTCCCGCTAGGAAAACACCCCTTCAATGGCCGTTGAAATGCATAAAAGTCACACCACCAACATTCACCCACTCCAACGCAGCCCAGTGCCAGATGTGGTGGAGATGTTGGAGCGCCTATCCCATCCCGACTAAAAGCCGCCCCAATGTCAGTGGAGACGGGGCGGCGGTTTCGTCCGTTATTTGGCATGGACCCCGGACACAGGGCCTTTCCCAAACAGGCTGAGCAGCCTGCGGCCTTACCCGTTCAGCGTCACCACCCTACAAACAAAAGCCCCCATGTGTCCACGGGGGCTGGGGAGAAAATGGTCAACGGCTGTTGGACTCGCGGCAGGCTGCGGCCTGTTCGCAGGTGAGGTGCGGGCAGTGGCAGTAGCGGCAGTAGTCGAGGTATGGGCGTCGCGGGTCTATCTTGATGCCCGGCTTCGGCGGCAGAGGAAACGGCAGGCTAAGCTGGACTTCAGGGAAAAGCTTGGGTTGCATGTTGGCCTCCATGGCAAGGAAACGGAAGGAAAGAGGATTTGTTTCAGTCTAGACCGTGCGCCACACTGCGCAAATATAAAGCGGCAACATGCTGGAAGCGCGGGCATAAATGTTGAAGAAGCGTGCAAGACCGCCTAGCGTGGGTATATGACCACACTTCTCGACGAACTGCTTGAACGCATCCAGCCTCTCCCTGCCGAAGACAAGGCCAAACTGGCGCAGGACATCGACAAGGCCCTCCCGAAACAGCGATGGTATCCCAACCCCGGACCGCAGATGGATGCCTATCTGTGCGAGGCGGATGAATTGTTTTACGGCGGCCAAGCTGGCGGTGGAAAAAGCGATTTGATTCTTGGGCTTAGCATAACTTCCCACAGTAGAAGTTTAGTTCTGCGTCGCACCAACAAGGAAGCCAGCAAGTTTGTCGAGCGTTACGAAGAAATCCTCGGGAGCCGCGATGGCTTCAACGGTCAGGAAAACGTGTGGCGGCTGGACGGCAAGATTATCGACATCAGCGGTTGCCAATACGAAGACGACAAACAGCGATACAAGGGCATACCTCACGACCTTAAGGCTTTCGATGAAATTAGCGATTTCACCGAGAGTCAATACCTGTTCATCACCATCTGGAACCGCTCGGCTAACCCGGACCAACGCTGCCGTATCGTCTGTACTGGTAATCCGCCGACACGTCCCGAGGGCCTCTGGGTTATCAAGAGATGGGCGGCATGGCTCGACCCCAAGTATCCCAATCCCGCCAAGCCGGGTGAACTGCGCTGGTTCCTGACCATCGACGGCCGTGACACCGAAGTGGACGGACCCGGCCCGCACTTCATCGACGGCGAGTACCGCCGCGCGCGCAGCCGCACTTTCATCCCGGCCAAGCTCAGCGACAACCCCGACCTGTCCTCCACCAACTACGCCAGCATCCTCGACAGCCTGCCGGATGAACTTCGCGCCGCCTACCGTGACGGCCGCTTCGATGCCAACATCAAGGATGACCCGTGGCAGGTGATACCCACCGAATGGGTGAGGCTGGCGCAGGCGCGCTGGCGCAGTGTGCCGCCTGCCGGGGTGCCGATGTGCGCCATCGGGGTGGACGTGGCCCAAGGAGGCGACGATAAAACCGTTTTAGCCCCGCGCCATGACGGATGGTTCGCCACGTTGATTGAAAAGCCCGGCAAGCTCACGCCGGGGGGCGCGGACGTGGCGGGGCTGGTGATTGCCAACCGCCGCGACGAGGCGCACATCGTCATCGACGTGGGCGGGGGCTGGGGCGGGGAAGCCTATGGCCACCTGCGCGCCAACATCAAGCCGGAACTCTGCACTGCCTACATGGGCGTGAAGCAGAGCATGGCGCGCAGCAGCGACAACCAGTTCAAGTTCCTTAATGTGCGGTCTGCGGTCTACTGGCGTTTCCGCGAGGCGCTCGACCCAACCCAGCCGGGGGGCTCGCCCATCATGCTGCCCGATGACAACGAACTGGTGGCCGACCTGTGCGCACCCACCTACGAGGTCAAGCCGGGCGGCGTGCTGGCCATCACGCCCAAGGAGAAGCTGGTCGAACTCATCGGCCGCAGCCCGGACAAGGGCGATGCGGTGGTGATGAGTTGGAGCGCCGGGCCGCGGCTGGCCGAGATGCCGGACGGCAAGTGGCACCGCGCGCCCAGCACCAGCCGCAACCACTCAGGCAGTGTGAAGGTGGTGATGGGGCATGCCGCGCAACGGCGACGGTAAAGTGGCAGGGGCAGAAGGAATCGAACCTCCGTCAGCAGGTTTGGAAGCTGCTGTCTTACCATTAGACGATACCCCTGAATGGTGAGTGCTGGTGGAGTCGAACCACGCGGCATCCGCCCGCGGATTTAGGGCCAACTGCTTTACAGGCAGCCTACGGGAACAGCACCCTTGGTGCCAAGGATGGGGCTCGAACCCATGCGGCTGCGGCTTCAACGCAGTGCTCTACCATTAAACTGAGCTACCTTGGCGGTCGTATAGCGATGGAGACGTGAGAATATCTGGCTTAACGCCAGAAATAGAAGAAGATGCGGGCGCGCAGGCTTTGCATGGAAGCACCTTAGCTAACGTGCCCGCTGCTGTCCAGCGGAATTGTAAAACGGTTCAAGCCGGTGGCCATACCGCTTCATCGTTTCGTCGTAGGCGAGGTCAGCAGCCTTGCGCGCGAACGCCACAGCAACCTGATGAACGGTGGCTTCATCGCCCCGCCTGTTCTCCGGGTCGATGATGAAGCCTATGCGCAGGTCGGCCATGACGATGGTTTCGTGTTGGGCGTGGACGGCTGGCTTGGCACACATATCCATATCCGACATGGCACAGTGCGCGATGGCGAAGGTGTGTTCGCGGCCGGGCTGCGTGTTGTAGACCTTAATTTCCATGGGCGCGTTGCGGCTGCCCACCACCTCGCGCTCCAGTTCGCGGTATTTGCCCATGTAGTAGGCGTGCATGGTGTCGATGTCATGTTCAAGGCGGCAGATGCGGATGGTGTTTTTCTCGATGGCATCGTAGAAGCCGAAGTAGCGGCCAGCAATGCCTTTGAGGTAGCGGTGGATGAGGGACATGGGAGGTTCTTTCTGCTTATTGGCGAAACTGGCGCGGCCTGTGGGACTTGAACCCACGACATCATCGTTGACAACGATGCGCCTCTACCACTGGGCTAAGGCCGCTTGGTCTGGGAAGCTGGACTCGAACCAGCGGTCTCCTGCGCCCAAGGCAGGCGGGATACCGGCTTCCCTATTCCCAGTTTTGGCTCTCCCGTATGGCCGGGAGCACGTCTTTCGTCGCGTTTCCCTACTTTGGCGTTTGGCCCGTGGGTTACTTTGCCGTTCCGGTACTTTGCTCGGAAACCTTGGGCGCTTCCTGTGCATCTTGGCGCGCCCGTACCTCAAATCGCCCCCGAGATGAAAGGATTGGGGCTGGCACAGAAACTCTGGTAGCGCAGGGCGGACTCGAACCGCCTGCTTCAGGTTATGAGCCTGACGTGGTGACCCTTCCACTACCGCGCAACATGCGTGGTGAGATTAACCGAGGCCGACACCACGCATCACCAAGCTGAAGGAAGGCCGCATTTTCGTCAACTCATTTGTGCAAAACCTGAACACAAATGCACGATGGCCTGCCTTGTGCTGCGAAACCATGCACGGAAGACGACGGGTGGCCCTCACGGCGATTGTTGAAACAACGCGCTTATCCTACTGTGAACACAAGATATAGGAGGTTATTACATGAGCGGTTTGATTAAGAATGTTCCGATTGTAGGAGGCTTGCTCAGCGGTCTCCTGAAGACCCCACAGGCGCCCACACCCGCGCCGACTCCAGCCGCTCCCGTGGCACCTGCGCAGGATGATGTTGCTCTGATGGCTGCCCGCAAGCGTGCTGCCGCGGCCCTCCAAAACCGCAGCGGTCGCGCCAGTACCATGCTCTCGACCGGTGATACCACCGGCTCGAATAAGCTCGGCGGTTAGGATACAGGAACCGCCGCATGGCCGACACACGCGTCAAGAGTCTCATCCAACAGGGCGACCATCTGTTCAGCAAGCGCATTACGCTGATGAGCCTGTGGCAGGAGATTGCCGAGAACTTCTATGTCGAGCGTGCCGACTTCACTGTGACCCGCAACCTTGGCGTGGACTTCGCCGCCAACCTGATGACCTCGATTCCGCCGATGGTGCGCCGCGACTTGGGCAATACCTTCTCCACCATGCTGCGGCCTTCCGATGAGATATGGTTCGAGGGCCGCGCCGAAGACGATGCCAATAACGAGATTCAGGACGCCGATAACGACAGTTTGCGCTGGCTTCAGTGGATGAGTGGCGTGATGCGCCGTGCCATGTATGACCGCAAGAGCCAGTTCGTGCGCGCCACCAAGGAAGCCGACCACGACTTCGCCGCCTTCGGACAGGCGGTCCTCAGCGTCGAGGTCAACCGCCGCGACAATACCATGCTCTACCGCTGCTGGCACTTGCGCGATGTGGCGTGGTGCGAAAATGCCTACGGAGAAATCGACACGGTTCACCGCAAGTGGAAACCCACCGCCCGCGAACTGGTGAATGTCTTTGGTGCCTCGCGTGTGCATGCCAAGGTGCTCAAGCTTCTCAACGAGAATGACGGCAAGAACGCCTACACCGAAATCAACTGCCGCCACATGCTCATTCCCGCAGACATGTACGATTTCTCCGATGATGAGAAGGACCGTTTCGGGTTGGGCAAGTTGACCCGCGCCGGGCGCCGGGATGCGCCGTTCGTGTCCATCTATATCGACGTGGACAACCAGCACATCATGGAAGCCACCCCCCAGTGGGTCTTCACCTACGTCATTCCGCGTTGGCAGACCGTGAGCGGCAGCCAATACAGCTTCAGCCCCGCCACCACGATTGCACTGCCGGAGGCGCGCCTGATGCAGAGTGTGACCCTCACCTTGCTGGAAGCCGGTGAGAAAGCCGTGAACCCGCCGCTGATTGGTGTGGCTGAAGCCCTGCGCGGAGACCTCGACATCCGTGCCGGTGGCTTCACTGCCGTGGATTCCGAATACGACGAGCGCCTTGGTGAGGTGCTGCGTCCCCTCACCCAGTCGGCAGCGGGCAACCTCAACTTCGGCGTGGCCCTCCAGCAGCAACTGGTGCAGACGCTGAAGGAAGCGTTCTTCATCAACAAAATCCAGCTTCCGCCGATTGAGCAGAACATGACCGCCTTTGAAGTGGGCCAGCGTGTGCAGGAGTACGTACGGCAGGCGCTGCCGATTTTCGAGCCCGCCGAGCAGGAATACAACACCCGCGTCTGCGACGTGACCTTCGACCTGATGATGCGCGAGGGTGCCTTCGGCAGCTACGGGATGATTCCGCCTGCGCTGCGCGGCAAGAACGTGCGCTTCAAGTTCACCAACCCGCTGACCGAAACCAGCGAGCGTGCCAAGGGCCAGAAGTTCCTCGAAGCCGTGCAACTGGTGGCGCAGGCTGCCTCGGCCGACCCCGGCGCGGCGCAGATTGTCGATGTGCGCGCCGCCCTGCGCGACAGCCTCAACAACATCATCCCCGCCAAGTGGATGCGCAGCGATGATGACATGAAGCAGATTGAAGCGCAGCAGGCCCAGCAGCAGCAGGAGCAGCAGATGCTGGCACAGCTTCAGCAGGGCGCGCAAACCGCGCAGATGGTCGGCGATGCCGGTCAGTCTCTGGTGAAGATGCAAAATCCGCAGGTGATGTAGCATGCCCAAGACCAAGGACATCACGCTGCCCTCCGTGCTTACGCCGGTGGAATGGGCGCTGGCCGATGCCTCGGCCGCACAGGCGCTGGAGCGGGGCGAGGCCACCGCCGACCAACAGCAGCGCTTCATGGCGTGGCTGATGCACCGCGCCTGCATGTTCAACGATATGGAGTTTCGCACTGGGCCGGACGGTGACCGGGAAAGTGCATTTATGGGTGGCCGCCGCTTCGTTGCGTCGCAAGTACGCAAGCTGCTGCTGGTGGACATCGCCAAACTACAGGAGAGAGAAAATGGCTGACGAACCGAATAACCCGACACCGCCCGCAGAGGGCGCCCCTAATCCCGCACCGGCCGCTGATGCCGGTGCGGGTGACAACAACCCGGCACCTGCCGCCGAGCCTGCGCTGCTCGATGATGCTGGTGATGGCGACGGCACGCCTCCCGCGGCTACCCCCGGCGCATGGCCGGAAACGTGGCGCGACATGATGGGTGACGGCAACGACAAGCTCAAGAACGTGCTGGCGCGCTTCAGCAGCCCCAAGGCCGTGGCCGAGGCATTGCTCGCCACCCGCCAGAAACTGAGCAGTGGCGATTACAAGAAGGGCCTTGGCGAGAATCCCACGCCGGAGGAACTGGCCGTCTACCGCAAGGAAAACGGCATCCCCGATAAGGCAGAGGATTACGATGTGACTCTCGACGGAGGCTTGGTTCTGGGCGACGACCAGAAGCCCTACATCGACGGATTCCTGCAACAGATGCACGCCATCAACGCGCCGCAGGGCTTCGTCAAGCAGGCGCTCGCCGCCTATGCCCAGAACGTGCAGCAGGCACAGGAACAGCAGTTTGAGCGCGATGAGCAACACCGCGTTGAGAGCGAAGACAAGCTGCGCAGCGAATGGGGCAATGAGTACCGCGCCAACCTCAACGGCGCCACCGCCCTGCTCGACACGCTGCCGGAAGGCTTCAAGACCGCGCTGCTCACCGCCCGCGACGGCGAGGGCAACCTGCTGCGTACCAACCCAGAGGTGGTGCGCACGCTGAGCCAGCTTGCCACCCAACTCAACCCGGTGGCCACGGTGATGCCCGGTTCCGGTTCCAACGCCCAACAGGCCATGGAGACCGAAATCGAAACCATCCAGAAGGAAATGGGCAACCAGCACAGCGAATACTGGCGGGGTCCGAAGGATGCGCAGGGACGCACCAAGATGCAGGCGCGCTACCAGCAACTGCTCGAAGCCAAGGAGCGTGCGCGTTAAATGCCGTAAGATTAGGCATTTAACCAAGGAGGCGCTTGACGCCTCCTTTTCGAACTCCGTACTGTCGAATTAACAAGGTCATGGCTTACTTGGCGGTTCCGCCAACCCCATGACCGAGGCACAACCACCTACATGCAACGGCCCCGCGCCAACAGTGTAAGTGGCAGCCCCGCGCAAGCGGCCTACCTGCCTACCACTCCATCCCTGCGGACTACCCCACGCTGCGGTAACAAACCGTAACCAATGGAGTATATTGAGATGTCAGACACTGCATTTCAGACCCAGTACCGGCAGGAGTTCATCGCCGGTTTTGAAGCGGGCTCTTCGTTGCTGCGTAACGCCGTAACGACCGAGGCCGTTATCAAGGGCAACCAAGCTGTCTTCCTCGTCGCCGATTCCGGTGGCGCCGAAGCCGTGACCCGTGGCGTGAACGGCTACATTCCGGGCCGCCCCGACAACCTCACGCAGAACACCTGCACGCTGACCGAGTGGCACGACCGCCCGGAACGCACCAGCTTCAACATCTTTGCCAGTCAAAGCGATGGGAAGCGCATCATGCAGATGACCAGCATGAAGGTGATGAACCGCAAAATCGACAAGACCATTCTTGCCGAGCTTGCCAACGGCACGCAGGACACCGGCACCGCCGCGACCGCGTCCACCATCCTCGCCAAGGTGATGACCGCCATCGCCGGTCTCGGCAACAACGCCGTGGCCAACGACGGTAATCTGTTCGCTGCGGTCACCCCCGGCTTCATGATGAGCCTGATGACCCTGCAACAATTCACCAACTCTCAGTGGGTGGACCGCAAGCCGATGCCCGGCAATGACGGGGGTTTCACCGACCGTGAAGGCTACGTCGAGTGGATGGGCATTAAGTGGATTACCAGCAACCTGTTGCCCGGTATCGGCACTAGCACGGCGTCGAACTTCGTGTTCCACCGCAATGCCATCGGCCATGCGGTCAACACGGGCGGTATCGACACCTTCGTCGGCTATGACGGCCGCGAAGACCTTAGCTACTGCCGTGTGAGCGCGTTCATGGGGTCCAAGCTGCTGCAAAACAGCGGTGTTGTGAATATCCAGCACGACGATACGGCCTACGCCCTGAGCTAAGCCAAGGATGAGGGCGGCGCAAGCCGCCCGCACCCTCAACCTTAACAACTGAAGGATTACGAACATGGCTTACGCCACTTCCAACCCTCCGATTCTGGTGCGTCACGGCGTCGCGGCCAAGGGCCAACGCTGGGTCTACCAGAGCACCGATAATGCCAGCACCGTGGCTGGCAGCAAATACTTCAGCAATGGTCAGGCCCTCGGCATGAAGGTCAACGACATCGTTGAAGTCACCGACACCGACGCGTCACCGGCTGCGGTAACGTTCCATATCGTGACCGCTGTTGCGTCCGATGGTGTAACGGTCAGCGCCGGTAGCGATGTCGGCATTGCCGCGTCCTAATAGCGCGGATGACGAAAACGGCGCACAGACCCGCTCTCTCCGGTCTGTGCGCTTTTTCTTAAACAGGAGAGAGAAACAGGAGAGAGACCATGTCAACAACCCCCACTACCCCCAAGAACGGCAACACCCGCGCCCCCGCGCCGGTGGTTAATGCCGAAGTCTATCAGAAGCAGGAAATGCCTGCGGCCGCCGCGCCAACGCGCCGCGTTCCCAAACTCAACATCACCAAGCTTGTCCTCGCCGAGTTCCGGCGCGCCATCCATTTTGCCGAGCCGGAAGATGGCGTAACCGCCAAGGATATGTTGGAACCCTCTTACTGGGCCGATGTGTCCAACAAGTTGCGCGCCCTTGACCGCATCGAGGCGCTTGCCGCCGATGGCAGTTGGTTCGCCGAGTTCATCGTGCTCAATTCCGGACGTCTGTGGGCCAAGGTCGAGATGCTGCGCTACATCGAACTGAAGTCCAACGCCGAAGTCAGCGGTGGCGACCCCGAGTTCGACGTGGTGTGGCGCAACCCCCACCACAAGTACGGCGTGATGCGCCGTGCCGACAAATCCCTCCTGAAGGAGGACTTCCAGACCAAGGAAGAAGCGGCGCGCTGGCTTCAGGAACACCTGCAATCCATCGCCCGCTAAACAGGAAAGGTAAGCCATGGCCAACGACAAGCTCTCCATCTACAACACTGCGCTCACGCAGTTCATTGGGACGCGTAAGTTGGCCAGTCTTACGGAAAACCGCGAGCCACGGCGCATCCTTGACGACATATGGGACTTCGAGTTCGAGAAGTTCATTCTGGAGCAGGGCCTGTGGAACTTCGCCATCCGGACGGTGAAGGCCGATTACTCACCTTCGGTGGAGCCAGACTTCGGGTTCCGCTACGCCTTTGACAAGCCGGAGGACTGGATACGCACCGCGGCCATCGCCAGCGACGAGTTCTTCAGCAATCCCCTCACCGCAACCCAGTACCGTGATGAGGCGGGATTCTGGTTCAGCAGCCTCCAGACGATTTACGTGCGCTATATCTGCATGGACCCACAATACGGCCTCAACTACGCGCTGTGGCCCGCCACCTTCAGCCAGTGGGTGGCCTGCGAGCTTGCCCAGCGTGCAGTGCTGGCCCTTTCGCAGGACAAAGACCTCAAAGCTTATCTGGAGAAGAAGAGCAAGAGCCTGCTGGTAGATGCGCGCAGCAAGGACGCCATGAACGATGGCACCCAGTTCCAGCCCCGCGGCCGCTGGGTCAGCGACAAGGGAGGCTGGTCGGGCACGCGCTTCGATTACGGCTGGAGGCGCTAGATGGCGCGCAGCAACGTCGCCCTGCAAGCCTTCAACCGCGGCCTCGTCAGCCCGCTCGGCCTTGGCCGCACCGACATCAGCCGCATGCGCCTGTCGGCGGAAGTGCAGACCAACTTCGTGCCGCGCGTGCTCGGCAGCATGATGCTGCGCCCCGGCTTTGAGAAAGTTGGAGAAAGCCTTTCCAATAACAAGGCTTACCACATCCCCTTCATCTATTCTTTGAATGATACCGCGATTCTGGAGATGACCGACCAGACCCTGCGGGTGCGCGTGGATGAAGAGGTCATCACGCGCGCTTCGGTCTCCAGCGCCATCAGCAACGGCACCTTCACCACCGACCTCACCGACTGGACAGACCATGACCAGACGGGCGCCAATTCAAGCTGGGTAACGGGCGGTTACCTCGGTCTTCTCGGCACCATTTACAACGCGGCCATCCGCGAGCAGCACATCGTCGTGGCCAGCGACGACATCGGCGTGGAGCATGCCCTGCACATCGTCGTCGCCCGAGGCGAATTGACCCTGCGCGTGGGCAGCACCTCGGGCGGCATCGAATACTTGGGTGAAATCATCCTCACCGAAGGCACACACTCGCTCACCCTGACGCCCACCGGCGACTTCTACGTGCGCCTGATGGCGCGCACGCCCTACACCACCCTGATTGACAGCGTGAGCATCGAAGCCTCCGGCGACATGACCCTCCCGCTGCCGTGGGCCGAGGTTGACCTGCCCAACGTGCGCTGGACCCAGTCGGGGGATGTGGTGTTCTGTGCCTGCGAAAACTACCAGCAGGTGCGCATCGAACGCCGCAGCAACGATTCGTGGAGTGTGGTCAAGTACCTCTCCAACGATGGCCCTTTCGGCATCATCAACACCGGCTCCATCCGCCTGACGCCGAGCGCCCTGAGCGGCGACATCACCATCACGTCGAGTGCTTCGTTCTTTTCCACCAGCTTCATCGGCAGCCTGCTGCGCATCACCTCCGTGGGCCAGAACGTTCAATCCTCCATCAGCGGCGATGGCCAGTTCAGTGACCCCATCCGCGTGACCGGCGTGGGCACGCAGCGGGCCTTCACCCGTTCCGTCACCGGCACCTTCAGCGCGACCTACACCTTGCAGCGCTCCATCGGCGAGGTGGGCGCGTGGGCGGACGTGGAGAACGGCACGGCGACATTCTCCAACAGCTACAATGATGGCCTCGACAACCAGATTATCTATTACCGTTACGGTGTGAAGACCGGCAACTATACCAGCGGCACACTTAATATCGCCTTGAATTATACCAACGGTGGCCTGACCGGAACAGCGCGCGTCACCGGTTATACCAATGATACCACCGTGACCGCCTCGGTACTCACCCCGTTCGGCTCAACTGTGGCCAGTGACCTGTGGAGCGAGAGCGAATGGTCGCCACGCAAAGGTTGGCCGAGCGCAGTTGCGCTTCATGAAGGACGCCTGTGGTGGGCGGGAAAAGGTAAAATATGGGGTTCCGTCTCCGATGCCTATGCCAGTTATGACGATACCGTGGAGGGTGATAGCGGTCCCATCAACCGCAACATCGGCGAAGGTCCAGTGGATACCATCAACTGGATGCTGCCGATGCAGCGCCTTGTTTGTGGCGCATCAATGGCCGAATGGTCGATGCGTTCGAGCAGTCTTGATGAACCACTAACACCCACCAATGCCAACTTCCGTTCATCTTCGACCCAAGGCTCCAACCGCGTCGGCGGCTATAAAATCGACACACGCGGCGTTTTTGTGGACAACAGCAGCATCAAACTGTTCGAGATTGAGTTCAACACCCAATCCTTCGACTATTCCAATAGCGACCTGACTGCAATCATTCCCGACATCGGCAATCCCGGCATCAAGCGCCTCGCCGTCCAGCGCAAAATTGATACCCGTATCCATTGCGTCCGCAACGATGGGACCGTGGCCATGCTCATCTACGACCCGGTGGAGGACGTGAAATGCTGGGTTGAGATTGAAACCAGCGGCGAGGTGGAAGACGTATTCGTATTGCCTGCGGATGGCCGTGAGGAAGATTATGTTTATTATGCGGTGAAACGCACCATAAACGGCAGCACAGTACGTTTCCTAGAACGCTGGGCAATGGAGAGCGAATGTGCAGGTGGCGCTCTCAGCCGCGTGGCTGATTGCCACGTCATCTACGATGGTTCCTCTACCACTACCATTAGCGCGCCGCACCTGCCCAACACCGAGGTGGTGGTGTGGGCGGACGGCAAGGACCTTGGCACCTTCACGCTGGACGACAATGGCGAGGCCACCGCCTCGGCCGCCTTCACCAAGGCGTGCATCGGCCTCGGTTACACCGCGCAGTTCAAGAGCACAAAGCTGGCTTATGCCGCGCAGGCGGGCACCGCGCTGACCGAGCGCAAACGCGTGGCCTATCTTGGCGTGATTCTGGCCAATACCCACGCCCAAGGCATCCAGTACGGGCCGGACTTCGACCGCCTCGACGACCTGCCGGAAGTGGAATATGGCGCGACTGTCGCCGCCAACACCGTGTGGGAAGCTTATGACCGGGATGCCTTCGAGTTTAACGGAGACTGGGATACCGATTCGCGCGTATGCCTTCAGGCCGAGGCGCCGCGTTGTGCCACCATGCTCGCCTGTGTTATCGGGATGGATACCAATGAACGTGTTTAGTCTGCCAGATGATGTACGCATGGGCGCCATTCATGCCGTCCCGGCCACGCCTGCGCTGCTGCGCGCGTTCTACGGTGATGGTCCGCGCCCGACCTTGCGTGGATACGTCTTCATGAAAGACGGAGAACCTATTGGAGTTGCTGGCCTAAAAAGCGAGCAAGGCATGCAAGTCTTGTTTTCCGATACCAAACCGGATGCTACGATTTCAGCCATGGAGAAATGGCGATGCGCAAAGATGGTGATGGCGGCGTGCAGGACGCTCACCAAGCCAGTGTTCGCCATGGTTGAACTTGGTGATTTCCGTTCCCAGAAATGGATTCGTAGCCTTGGCTTCGGCCTTGTCCGCGCCACTGCCCAAGGGGAGCTTTACGCATGGCCATGCTAGCAGTGGCGGCGATTGCCGCAGGTGGCCTCATGGAGGCCGCAGGCACGATTCAACAGGGCAACGCGGCCAACAAGCAGGCCAAGCTTGAAGCCGCGCAGATGGACAGCCAAGCCAACAGTGTGCAGGGCGATGCCCAGCGCCAGATGCTCCAACAGCGCCAGCAGCAGCATCTGGCGCAGAGCGCGCTTCTGGCACGGGCAGCCGCCGGTGGCGGTGATACCTCATCGGCCGGTTTCGCCAATCTCTATGGTGGTCTTGAGGCGCAGGGTGATTACAATGCCTTGGCCACGCTTTATAACGGCGATGTGAAGGCCACCGGCCTGCGCAACCAAGCGATGATGACCCGCTACCAAGGCCAGTTGACCAAGCACGCGAGCAAGATTCAGGCGGTGGCCGGACTGCTCAAGACCGCAGGCTCGGCCGGGTCGATGTACGCCAAGTATGGTGCCTCCACCGCGCCCGCGAGCAGCGGCTGGTACGGCAGCCGAGAGATGGCCGACAGCATTGCCGGGAGCAACGGCGTAACATGGGGATATGGATAATGCCGAAACTTCCTGACGCCACCAGCCTCGGTACGGTCGGCACGCAAAGCGTGATGCCGATTGCCACGTATGACAGCAGTGTCGTCGGCAAAGCCATCAGTTCGGTGGGGCAGGCCCTGCAAGGCGCGGGCGCGCAAGCCTTCAAGGCCAACGAGGACATCCGCGACGCCCATGCGCAGATGGAGGTGGCGCGCGCACACTCCTACGTTCTCCAGAAGAGCGTGGATACCATCAACAGCTTCGATGGTGACCCGGATTACGGCACCTACACCAAGCGATACAGCGACAGCATGAGCCAAGTAGTGAATGATGCGGCCAAACTCATCGGTGACCCGCAACGGCAGGCGCTGTTCCGCGAGGCCGCCAATCAGGACATCCTGCGTGGCCAGCAGCAACTGCACCAGCGCGCGCGCGGCATGGCCGCCGATGTGGGCCTGACCAACATGCAGCAAGCTGTGATTGCCAACAACAGTGCGGCGCTGGCCACGCAGGACCCGGCGATGAAGGCGCGCCTGTTGCAGGAGAACGCCGCGCTGATTGACGGGCTGCACAACCAGTTCCCCGAGCAGTTCAAGGCCACCGATGCCTTCAAGGCCAAGCAGGAGGCGGCTATCAACGGTTATGCTCTGCCTCAGTTTTCCACCCGCGATGCAGGTCAACAACTTGACCTGTTGGCCAAGAAACTTGGATACACACAATCCAATGGTGAAGTATCTGCTGAAGAAAGTAAAAACTTACCGATAGCCATCAAAACGGCAATTGATAGCCAATCTGCACGTACCGGCGTTGACCCGGATTTCGTGGCCAAGGTGCTGCATATCGAAAATCCGCAGATGGACCCGACTGCCGTGAGCCCTACGGGCGCTACTGGCTTGGCCCAATTCACCACGACAACAGCCAAGCAATATGGCCTGAGTGACCGCACCAATGTGGCCGACAGCATCCGCGCCATGACCGACAAGCTTAGCGATGACCGCGATACCCTGCGCAAGGCGCTTGGCCGCGAGCCGACCGATGGCGAGGTCTATCTTGCCTACCAGCAGGGTGCCGCGGGTGCCAAGGCGCTGTTGACCCATCCCGATGCCACGGCGGTTGACGCCTTGAGCACAGTGGTGGACCGCAGCACCGCGCGCAAGGCGATTCTGGCCAATGGCGGCGATGCCAACATGAGTGCCGCCGACTTCGCCGAGAAGTGGGCCGAGAAACTTGGCACCACCGCGACGCCCGGCGCACAGGGTATTCCCACCGGCACCGAACTGGATGTGGTGCCGTATGACAAAGCCATGAAGTTGTACGAACCGGCCGCACAAAACGCCTTCTTCGCCAAGGTGGACAGTGACCCGAAGGCAGCCATGGCGATGCTCAACACTCCGGCCTTTTCGCGTGTCCCCGAGAAAACCAAGACCGAATGGCGCAAGGCCGCGCGCACTGCCTTTGAGAACCTTGAGGACAACGCCAAGACCGACCGCATCATGCAGGACACCCAGCAGAATCAGGATACGTGGAACGCCTTTGTAGACGGCAAGCTCCTGCCTTCGCAGCTTACGCAGCTTGAATCCAGCGGGCAGGTGACGCCGGAACTGGCCAACTACATCCGCACCGAACAATCCAAGGCGGTTCCGCGGCGCACGGTGATGGAGCAAAATGACCGCTATGCCGAACTGTTCGATAAATACAGCCAGCTTGGCGTGAAGAAAGACCGGCAGACGGGGCGCGTGCGCTCATCCGCCTCATTGGAAGATTTCGTAGACTTCCAACGCGATGTGGTGCAGGCGGCGGCACAGGGATACATTACCCGTGACCAAGCCACCACCTTCATGAAGAACATCACCGACCCGCTCCAGAAGCGCATCACCGACCCCGACCAGTCGAGCTGGTTTACCTCGGACCCCAACAAGGCCGGGTATGCGGTCATCGACAGTTGGCTCAAGACCAATAACATGAGCGACAACAAGCAGGTGAAGGGTGAATTGCTACGCCGCTTCGTCCTGAACAAGGAAGCGGCTGAGGCCAACGGCAGCACCGTGGACGTAGGCCAGATTGCCAAACAGGTCACCGCCGACTACATGAAAAACCGTTTCCCCATCCTCCAGATGATGAGTGACATGCCCAATGCGATTCTGCCGCAGGGCGGTGGTATGAGCCAGATTGTGCCGGGACCGGTGACGGTGAAACCACAGGCGGTGGTCAAGGGTGACTTCGTGATTGGCAAAAACGCCAAAGGCCAGTGGGCCAAGCGCTTCAAGGATGGTACGTTTGAACCCATCAGCACCGCCGATGCTCAGGTGCTGCAACAGCAAGGATTCTAATGGCCGCGCAACCCTCTACCTACGATTCCACCGGCTTCACCGTTGTTGGTGCTGGCGCAACGCCAGCCATGCCCACCACGGACGAGGCCTCGCCATCTACGGGGAACTATGACACCACCGGCTTTCAGGTGGTGGATGTACCACCCTCGGTGATGCTGCACGAGGATACCGGTAAAGCCATCTCGATGCCTGCCGGGGTGAACGGTGACGAGGCCCAATACATGGCCAAGACGCAGGTGCAGGGTTTACCCAAGCAGGACTTCTGGGGCACCACCTACCTGAACAGCAATGCCATGGGCAGCGCCCGCGATTTTATCGGCTTTGCTGCGCGTGCCGCGTTCAACCCCACCACCATGCTGATAAATGCCGCAGCAACGCCGCAGGCTGAGGATTTCGGCAAGCAAGCCCTGCGCGGGGCGGCTGCGTTCACGGTACAGACACTTCCGCAAGCCACAGGCGCGCTGTTGCAGGAGACCGGCGAGCGTGGCGTGGAAGGCGCCAGCGGCGCCAACACTGCCAGCGGCGCGGTGGCGCCGGGTGTGGCCGACATGTTCCTGCCCATCAGCACCGACCCCGACAGCATGGTCAACGAAGCCAAGCGCGCGGCGTTCCAGCGTGTGGCCAATGTGGGCCAACGACTGGTGCAGCAGAGTAATGACATTGTGAAGAATCTCGGCTTGGAACGACCGGACAATGCCCCTGAAGGTCAAGGTTTAGCTTATGACTTCGGCAGTGGTCTGGCATCCACGGGTTATGCCATCGGGATGACCATGCTGACGCGCAATCCGTTGTGGGCATCTGCCCTTTTCGGCGCCATCCAGAAAGGCCAGATTTATCTTGAAGGCCGCCAAAAGGGCATGGCGCCGGAAGAAGTCGGTCAACTTTCCACCGATATGGGTATCGCCAACGGCGCCATTGAGGCCATGGGCGATGGCCTGTTCATGAAGATTGGCGAAGCCAGTACGCCGATTGCGCGGTTCATCCAGCGCTCGATTGAAGAAGGCACGCAGGAAGCGGGCCAGCAGGCGGTGGAGGAAGTTCAGGCCAAGGCCGGTGGGCTGCGCGATACCACACTTGAGCAAGGTCTCAAGAACGTGGCCTATGCCGGGCTGATTGGCGCGCTCTCCGGGGCGCCGGTGGCGGCGGTGGTGGAGATGAGCCAGAACGAAGGCGCCAAGCATGGAGTTTCGCCTGACCAGTCCGCCGCTATCGCCACGCATGTCTACCAAAACGCCGCCGAAGGTGCCGACCTTGTGGCCAACGAGATGGAAAAGGGCCTCTCGAAGATTGCGATTGACCCGGCCGACCAGAAGGCTGCTGGCGAGGTCATCAAAAAATACATGAGCGGCCAGCCGGTGGATGACAGCGTGCAGGAATACGTGAGCAACCAGCGCATGAACGCCGCGATGCCGCGCGAGCAGGAAGCTACGGAAATCGCCCGCGGTGGAAACTTCGAGCCGCTGGAGATGGAGCCGCGCGACACCAGCCGCGTGGATGCTCTGCGCCAGCAGACTGCCGGGCCCATTGACGTGCAGCCGCAGATTCTGGCTGGGCGCCTGCGCCTGCTCGACAACCAAGTCAACGCCATGGATGCGCAGATTGACCAGTTGATGGCGACCATGGATGAGCGCGAGAAGGCAGGCAAGCCCAATGCCGCCAACACCAACCGCCTTAACGGCCTGCTCGCCCAGCGCCAGACCCTCGACGACCAGCGTGCCGACATCCTGACGCGCAGCAACGTGGAGCCGGATATGGTGCAGCAGGTCATGGACCAAGCCATGGGCCGCCAGCAGGTGCAGGTTCGCGGCGACACCCTCAGCCGCCTCGCCAACCGCGCGGTGAGCGAACGCAGCCGCGCCCTTGAAGCGGGCCTGCGCGAGGGGCGCCGCATGGCGCTGACCGATGTGGCCGCCGCGCAGAGCCACATCGTCGATGCGCTGGATGCGTCCGACCTCACCGCCGCCGACAAGGCCAAGTTCATCACCACCGTCAAGAATATCCGCACGCGCGAACAGGCCGAGAAGCAACTGCCGGTCATCCAGAGCCGCATCGGACGCTTGGTGGAGATGCAGGCCCAACGCGAGGCCAAGGCCGCCATCAAGAAGCTGCTGTCCAAGACCAAGGTACGCAAGCAATCCGGCAAGCCGGTGGGCAAGTTCACGCCCGACCTGCAAGAGATGTTCGATGAGATGCGCGGCTTTGCCAAGATGAAGGCAGGCGATGCCGCCACTCTGCTTGATGAACGGCTGGCCGGATACGACAAACCCGAGAGCCTTGGACCCACGCCCGAGGATGCGCTGAAGAACGCGGTGCTGTCGGTGATGTCCAACGCCCACGAGGTCAACAGCGGCCACATGGGTGATACGCTGGACAACCTTCAGCAACTGATGGCCGAGGGCCGCAGCGATGCGCTGGCACGCCTGCTGGAACGGCAGGAGCACATCGCCAAAATCAAGGTCAATGCCTACCAAGCCCTGACAGGCGACGGTATCAACCGCTTCAGCGAGTTCCAAGACCGCCTGCGCATGCAACTGGTGCGCACCGGCATGGACCCCGAGGAAGCGGCCATCAATGCCGAGGCGACGCGTGCTGCCTACCAGAGTTTTAGTAAGCGTGCCGGAACCTCTATGGCGTTGCAGGAAGCGGTGGACGATGCCTTCGAAAAGCTGGTGGTGCAAGGCGGCCGCGGACCGGAAGGCGATGTGAACACGCTGTACCAGCAGCAGATGGATGATGTGCTCAGCCAAGCCCGCGCGGACAAGACCACGCACCTGCAAGTTGACCTCGGTGATGTCTCCACTCCCGTGAAGGATGCACTCACACAGGCCGGGGTGGATGTGGAGGGCTACCATCACAGCATGGACACCAGCGCCGTGCGGCATATGCTGAACCGTCATGGTGATGAGAAGGCGGAAGCCGCGCGCGGCCAGTTGCCGGTGACCGAAGAGGATATTCGCGCGATTCCGCAGATACTTGCCATCCCCGACAGGGTCATCACCAACTTCGAAACGCGCCAGCACAAACCGGGCATCATGTATGTCCGCGCGTTGCCGGACGGTTCTACCCTGTACATTGAGGAAGTGCGCACGGGCAGGAAGACTCTGGCGGCCACCACCATGCGTAAATATCCCGCCACGACTTCTGTTGACGCCATACTGGCATCCCTTCGTCATAACGTCCGAAACGATGGCGGGGACTTAATTGTAACAGATGTAAATAAAAATACAACACTTGCGCAAGGCGGAGTCCTATTCCAGCGTGCCGCCGACACCGATGCCATGGGCTTCTATCGCAAGGCCGCGCGCGTGGCCGATGCCAAACTGCCCAACACCGGCACGCCCGCGCAGATGCAGCAGGCGCTGGAAGCCTATGCCCGCAACGGCGACTTCAAGCAGGAAGAGTTGGATTACAGCGGTGTGAAGGAATGGCTGAGTACCCAGACCGGCAAGGTGAACAAGGCTGATGTAGCGGCTTTCCTGCGCGATGGTGGGGTGAAGCTTGAGGAGGTTGTAAATACGGACCCAGACACCGTATTGACGCCAGAAGAACGTCAGGAACTCAACCGCCTCAACACTTATCTCGCACAGTCCAACGATTCCAATGAGGCTTACTGGGCACGCCGTGAAGAGCTAAATAATAAGCTCATGAACGTGGGCGCGGATAAGCGCAAGTTCCAGAAGTTTACCCTCCCCGGTGGCGAGAACTACCGTGAAGTGTTGATGACGCTGCCTGCGCCTGAACTTACCGAGGCTCAGGCGCGCAAGGTTCTCAACGCTAAACCTGATGCACGGCTGAGTGCAGCTGATATGGAATATGCACGCCGCAAGAATGTGAATGAATATCAGTCCAGCCACTTCGATGAGCCCAACATTCTCGCCCACTTCCGGCTGGATGACCGCACCGATGCGGCTGGCAACAAGGTGCTGTTCATCGAAGAAATCCAGAGCGACTGGCACCAAGAGGGGCGGAAGCGTGGGTATGTGGATGAGGACGCCCGCGCAGCACAAAAAGAACTTGAAGATTTGCGTGCCATTCCTGTTGACCAGCGCACACAGGAACAAGCTGCGCGCGGCCAACAGCTCATATCCTTGGGTACGGAAAACCGCGTTCCCGACGCCCCCTTCAAGAAAACATGGCAGGACCTCGCGCTCAAGCGCATTCTCAGCATGGCGGTGGATGGCGGCTACGACAAAATTGCATGGACCACGGGCGAGCAGCAGGCTGAGCGGTATGACCTGAGCAAGCAACTGAATCGTGTGCTAGTTCGCAAATTTGAAAAAGAAAATGGTGAACAGTATTTCAAGGTTTCGGCAGCCGACACCAACGGGCGTGAGGTTATTGCAGACCGGCGCGCTGAAAATATTAACGAACTTTCTGATATTATTGGTAAAGAACTTACACAAAAGGTTGTAGATTCACCCGACCAAGCGGTGGATATGAAGGGCCTAGACCTGAAGGTTGGCGGCGAGGGTATGAAGGGCTTTTACGACAATATCCTGCCCAAGGCCGTGGATAAGATTGTGAAGCGGTGGGGCGGAAAAACCGGCAAGATAGAACTGGGAACTGCTGCATCGCGCATCGCCCAAGGTATGAGTCCTGCTGAACGGGAAGAATACTTCGCTGATGTCCGAGCACGCGGCGTAGATACCGGGAACGGCGAAGTCCATTCCCTCGACCTCACCCCCGCCATCAAAGCCGGTGTCAGCGAAGGGCTCGAACTGTTCCAGAATAATATGGGGCTGGCCCGCGGCTCCATCACGCTGCCGCAGGGCGACGCCGGTGCGATTATCCGGCTGTTCGATACTGCCAACAAGTCCACCTTCTTGCATGAAACCGGCCACTTCTACTGGAACCTGCTCGACCAACTGGCGGCGCACCCCGAGGCAACCGCCGACCTCAAGGCCGATTCCGCCGCGGTGCGCAACTTGGTGGGCGCGGCGGACGGCCAGCCGCTGACGGTGGACCAGCACGAACGGGTGGCCGAGGACTTCGAAAAGTACCTTGAAGACGGAAAGGCTCCCACCCCGGCGCTGAAACGCGCGTTTGAACACTTCAAGCAATGGCTCGGCCAGATTTACGCCAGCATCAAGGGCCGCACCACCACCATCGACCCGGCGATGCGCAAGGTGTTCGACAAGTGGTTTGACGGCGTGGAGCCGCTGCCGAATGTATACGACCGCAACCTGATTGACCGCACCAGCTTGGTGGCGCGTGCCAAGGCGCATGGCCGCAATGTACGCGGTGAAGCCTACGGCGCCTTCAACAGTTGGCAGGACACCATGAACCTGATTTTCGGCGCGGACAAAACCGGCGTCGGTGACCAGCTTCTGCAAACATTGGGCATGGACGTGAACCGTCTGTTCCAGCAGCGCAAGGGCGTGGTGCGCCATGCCACTGAATTCTTCACCGAAGGCGGCATGCGCGCGCTGAAGACGCCTGCGCGCAACAAATTGATGGCGGCGCTGGGCTTCACCCGCGAAGGCAAATTCATGAGCCAGTTGGCGGCCGACAGCAAGAAGGTGGACTTGGGCACATTCCACAACAGCGCAGGCAAACCGGTGCGCCTGCAACTGAGCAAGGCCGAGGCGCGCAAACGCTGGATGGAATTGCAGGACCCCACGCTGGTGGACACCATCACCCATCCGATGGGGAACGCCTACTCTCCCTCCATGCTCGATGCGCTCGACAGCTTCCTCACTCCTGAAGACAAGGCATTTGTGCGCATGCAGTTGGATTTCTACCGCTGGTTCTATCCGCAAATCAACGATGTTTACAGCCGCTCCTACGGCGTCAACCTGCCCAACAATCCGATGTACAGTCCGATTGCGCGCGAGCACCACGATGTCAATAACCCGATGTTCACACAGGATGTTGCCTACCGCCGCAGTGTGGCGCCGGGCAGCCTGAAAAGCCGTGTAGCCAGCATTAGCGCGCTCAAGGATATGAACGACTTTATGGTGCTGCAAAAGCACATCGCCGAGATGGCGCACTTCATGACATTTGCCGACAAGGTGCAGGAACTCGGTGCGGTGTTCGGTGACCACCGCATCACCAATGTCATCGATGACAAGTTCGGTACGGCGATTACCCGCAACATCAAGGATTACATGCAGGACTTCCGCGCCGGGCAGATTAAGAAACTAAACGAATCCATAGACCTCATGGAAGGCATGCGCCAGAACTTCACGGTGGCGGTGCTTGGCGCCAAGCCCGCTCTGGCCATCAAGAACTTCACACAGTTCCTTGCCTATGCCGAGGGTATCCCGGTCAAGGACTTCACTATCGGTCTGGCCGATTTCGCCGCACACCCGCGTGAGGTTGCCAAGATTCTCGGCCAATCGGAGTTGCTCAAGGCGCGCCGCAAAACCCTCGACCGCGACATCGCCTTGGCCTACCAGTCTTCCGAGTTCGGACGCTGGCGCGCCAAGCAGACCCTCAACAACATGATGTTGTGGTTCACGCAGACCGGAGACATCGCCAGCATCATTTCAGGCGGATGGCCGGTGTACCGCTATCACCGCAAGGTACTGGGCAAGAGCCATGCCGAGGCTCTCCAAGCGTTTGAGGATGCCACCAGCCTGACCCATGCCACTGGCGACCTCGACCAGTTGAGCCGCCTGCAAAGCAGCCCGAGCATCCTCGCGCGCTCGGTGACCATGTTGATGGCCGACACCAACCAGCTTTACCGCCGCGAGATGCGGGCGGTGCTGGATGGTGTGCGCGGTAAAATCAGCCCGGCGCAGGCGGCCAAACGCATCGCGCTTTACCATTTCGCCATTCCGATGCTCTACCAGTTCGTGGCGGACTTCTTCGAATGGGACCCGGACAACCAGCTTCGCGCCGCACTGTGGGGCTCGCTCAACGGCGCCTTCATCGTCTATGACATTGTGGATGGCCTGATTCGCAAGTTGCAGGGACTGCATACCTTTGAACGCACCAATCCAGCCGTGCAATGGTCCTCGGACATGAGCCAAGGCTTCGCCAAGATGGCTAAGAATGGTTTTGACCCCGGAGATGATGAAGTTATTGAAGGCCTGTGGAAAGTGCTGCAAGGCGGCGGCGAGTTGACCGGCGTGCCCATCGGCCGCATCCCACAGGTGATGCGGGCCGTTGAGGACTTCCAGTATGGGGATGACCGCGCCGGAATAGTACGTGTACTTGGATTCCCCGACAGCGTGGCTAACAGGGTTATCCAGAACAGTTTGGATTAGAAAATCTGGCGGCGGTCGTCGAAGAGGATTTCATCGCTGATGTTCCACCACACGGCGGTGATGACGAAAGCCACGAAGAGGATGAAGAAAACAAGAGGCCCCTTGAGGCTCGTTTCACGCAGCAGATAAAATACACCCGGCACGAACGCCATGGTGGCGAGGTTGTTGGCGATGCGCAGGAAATCGGTGAGGCCGAAGGACGGCAGCGACAATTCCACAAGACCGGTAATCAGCGGAAAGATGGCGATGAGACCGATAAAGCCGAAGAGGCAAATGTAAAATAAGAGTTCCATGCCCTATTATTGTGCATGTTGTCCGTCCGTGTCAAGGATATAGCTTTTGTTGGCGATGAATGCACGGTGTCGTGGCATTGCGCATTGCATTAGCAAAACATCACAACCTATTGATAACTTAAACTGTTGTCACGGCTTTCCACGCGCTACTGTGAACGCATGGATGTGAACACCGTATCAACCCTTGCCGATGTCCTTGCCCGCAACCCGATGGCGGCGATGACCGCCGTGATGATTCTTGCCGCCACCGCGGCCTCGGTTTCGGTGTGGGGCTTCCTGAAGCTTCGGGTAAACCACATAGACCGGCGTGATACGGACCGGGACCGCAACATTATCGACCTGACCCGTGTGGGCTTTGAAACCCTAGGCAAGGTGACAGAGGTGGTCCGTAACTGTGAGGTAAGTATGATGCGCCAGAGCGATACCAACACAACGATGGTCCAGAGCAACAATGCCATTTCCATGGGCCTGCAACAGGTGGCATCTATCCTCAAGGAGGTGGTCGAGGTCCAGAAGGACCATAGCGAACAGATGCGCGCGGTGGACCGGCGTCTTGGCCGCCTTGAAGTCAACATCGAACACCGTGTGCCGCGGAGGACCTAAGCGATGCCCGCAACCTATGCCAGCAGAATCGACGGCCTGACCACCAGCGTGGCGGTGAAGGCGCCGGTCAAGGTGGCCACTGACCAGCCCATCACGCTTTCCGGTGAGCAGACCATCAACGGCGTGGCGGTGAGCGAAAACGTGGGCGCGCCCAACTACCTGCCGCCCGACCGCGTGTTGGCCATGGGCCAGACTGACCCCATCGACAACGGGATTTATGAGGTGCGCCAAGGCGCATGGAACCGTGCCAAGGATTTCGACGGCGCGCGCGATGCGGTGTATGGCACGCTGGTGGTGGTGTCTTATGACGGAACCGATGATGGTAACGTCTACATGCTGACCACCGCCAACCCGGTGATTTTCGGTGAAAGCGACATTACCTTTGAAACAGCTGGATTGGCGCAGGCTATCTATGCCCAAGAGGCTGCTGCCAGTGCAACTGCTGCTGCCGCCTCGGCGACAAGTGCCGCGGCAAGCGCGACATCGGCGGAAGAAGCTGCGGCATCCATTATCGGCATGGGTATCAATCTTCCTGAAAGTTTTGGCGCGGTTGGCGACGGCACCACCGATGACACCGAAGCTCTGCAAAACTGGCTCGATGCCGGTGGCGTTTCGGTGCTGACCAAGGGTAAGACCTACCGCATTACCGGGCCATTGTATTACGACAGCGACCTCCTGCTGTTCCTGCAAGGGTTTATCCTGCACGACTTCACGGGAGGTGTGCAGGGCGCCCTCAATGGCCGCAACTGGACGACCGATGGCGGCGATTACCAAGAGAACGTACGCGTCTATTTCCAAGGCGGCGGCATCAAGTTCTCGACCATGGCCAGCCCCAGCCGCAAGGGCATCGTGTTCAGCTTCACCAACAACCTCTACGTGGAAGGCATCGGCACCTACGGCGGCAATGACATGGGCAGCTACAACGTTCACCTGCGCAGCGTCAATGATGCGGTGTTCGTGGGCGGCGGCGTCAAGTCCGGCGACAGCACCGGCGAAGACGGCATCCACCTTGGCCGCGATTGCGAGAACGTCAGCTTCAACGGTGTGTGGATTGAGAGCGGTGACGATGCGTTCAGCATCACGCAGGAAGGCGGAGGCACCGCCTACACCATCAAGAACATACGCATCACCAACTGCTCCTTCAAGACCAAACAGAACTCCAGCTTCAAGATTCTTGTGGACAGTGCCTCGGCCGCGGTGGGCTCCGTCATCAAGGACATCTATGTAAGCAACACCTTTATGGGCGTGCATGATGAGGTCACCGCCAATGCCATGGGCGGCAACATGTCGATTACCTGCGGCGATTCCAGTTATACCGAGGCGGTCTCGCATGTCTATATCGATAATGTGGAGACCGACAGCGGCGCCAGTGGCAACTTGGGCGGCAATAGCAATATCGTGAGCAATGCCAGCAATGTGCATATCCGCGGATGGCAGGCCAAGAACAGCAATGGCCGTGCGCTCCAGTTCCTCAACGCCTTCGATTGCAGCGTGGATGGCTACCATATCCACAGTCCTCAGGTGGGCGCTACCTTGGCCACCGGCACCATCGACACCATCACGTGGCAGAGCGGCAATACGGTGCAGGCGCACTTCAGCGACAGTCCCGACCTTTCCACCCTTGCTGCCACCAGCAACTGCCAGATTGTGATAAGCGGCGCTGTGAACGCCAGCAACAACGGGCGTTTCGTGATTTCCTCCGTGGATAACAGCGCCAAGACCGTGAACTATCTGGTTGATAACAACACGCGAGGAAGCGCCGCCGACGATGAAACCGGTCTGACCGCAACAGGCACCGCGGCCAAGTATACGCTGGAGAGCATCGGGATAGGCGGAGGTGCCCGCATCCACTTGCGCAATGGCACCATTGAAGACCCCGGTACATCCGGCATCCGTGTTGCGCAGAGTTCGAGTGTCAGCGCCGAAGGAATTATTATCGACGGCCTCATTCTCAAAGATGCCAAGACTACCTATGGCCTAGACATTGCAGGCATGAAGAACAGCAAGGCCAAGAACATCGAAGCCTATAACTGCATCTGCCGCAGCGTCATCAACGAGAGCAACAGCAGCGTTAACGAGAACAATCTCTACGAGGATGCGTGGGAGGATGTGACGGCCACCAACCACACACGCACCAGCTTCGTGATTGGCCGTAACAGCAGCGTGACGCGGCGCCTCAATGGCACCAACACCAGTCGCATCGTTGGCCAGCTTACCATTGCCAGCGGCAGCACTACCGCCACCAAGACGGTGACTCTGGTTGGCACCACGGGTTCAACCGCATTCACCAAGGCATTCGCCAGCGCCAACATGGATGTGAACGATTTTGTGATTCTGCCAAGCAGTGACCTTAAATCCGCCAAGAAAGCCGCCGTGACATTAAGCAGCCGCACCTACACGGTGACGCTGGATGCAGACCCGGCTGATACCGCAACCATCAACTTCGTGTTGGATGCCGCCACCACGGCGGTGAGATAGGAGAGCAACCATGCAACCGCGCGGAATACGCAACTTTAATCCAATGAACATTCGGCTGAGCAAAGACAAATGGAAGGGTCTTGCGCCAGAGCAGCATGACCCGGCGTTCTTCCAGTTCAGCGCGGCGGTATATGGCATCCGCGCAGCTGTGGTAATCCTGCGCAACTACCAGAAGAAATACGGCTTGAACACCGTGAGTTCCATCATCAACCGTTGGGCGCCGGGCTTGGAGAACGACACAGATGCCTATATTCGTGCGGTGGCGTCCGATATGAAGGTGGGCGCGGAGCAGCCGCTCGACCTTTCCGACCATGTCACGTTGCGCGCGCTGGTGTCCGCCATCATCCATCACGAGAACGGGATGCAGCCGTATCCCGATAACGTGCTCGATGAAGCCATCGCCATGGCTGGAGCTTAACATGGATATGGCGCGCGCCCGTAAAGCCCTCAAGGCCCTTATCGGCCGCGATGCTGTGCGCCATACCCTGACGTACAGTATTTGGACCATGCACGGCATCATCACCACGCTGGTGCTGGCGGTTATCTTTGGCGATTACACGCCATCGACCCTGACGGTCATTGCCTCGATGTTCACTGCGACGCTCACCGCCATCGGCAGCAGCCTGCTGATTCTGGTGGGTGACCGTGTGGGCAAGAACCTCACCAGTGCAGACAACACTTCAGACCAATCCCAACCCACCAAGGAGTAAAACCATGAGCGACTACAACGACCACCTCTACATCATCAAGGGAGACAGCACGATTGACGGCGGAACGGAGGGAACTGCCGTGGACATCCGCGGCTTCGCGCTCGGCGGCATCATCGTGCCTGCCAGCATGGCAGGCACCACCATCACCTTCAAGGCATCGGTGGACGGCACCAACTTCTATCCCCTCAAGGATGACCAGAACAACGATGTGTCGGTGACCATCGACAACAGTGCGGCGTTCCACAACATGCGCGCTGTCCTAGCGCTGGGCGCGCTTCAGGTGAAGCCTGTGTCCAGCGCCACGGAAACCTCAAAGGCCATCACCATCATCGGCATCAAGGTGGCCTAGGCATGTCGTTGCTCCTGCTCCTTTCCGAAGCCGCCGACAAGTGGAATATCGATTTCACCGATGGCGTGTTGCCGGACGGTATGACGTTCAGTCGGGCGAGCGCAGGAGCCTACTTTGATGCAAGCGGCAGCCAACAGATGGCCGCCGTCGATGAGGCGCGTTTCGACCACATTCCATCCACTGGGACCGCGCTGGGATTGCTGATTGAGGCTGCGGCGACAAACATGTTCCAGCACAGTGAGGATTTCACCAATGCGTGGTGGGGTAAAACCGGCGCCACAGTAAGTGGTAGTGTGGTGACGATTGGGAGCGCCAACACCCAGCACTATGTCGTGAGTACGTCTATAACCTACACAGGCGGACAATCTTATGTACACTGGTACGATGTGGAAGCGGGAACCTATGATGTTTTCCAAATCTTCCTCAACAGCGGCGCATTCAGCGGCGGTCGATATGCCAACTTCGACCTGATTAATGGCGTGGTGGGAAATGTTCATGCCAGTGTCACCGCCAGTATGATTGACCTCGGAGGGGGAGTATGGCGCTGTATCGCCATCAGTACGGCCGATACCGGAGCCACGGGCGGCAGCGGCTATGCTTTCACCAACAGCCTGACCGGTTCACGGCTGGCCACTTTCACGGGCAACGGCACCGACAGCTTCACGGTATACCGTGGCCAATGCGAAGCGGACGATGGCGCTACCAGTTATATCGCCACGACTACCGCTGCGTCTACCCGCGCCGCCGACCAAGCTAGTTTGACGTTGCCTTATGACAGTAACTTCATCACCTATACCTTCGATGACGGTAGCACGCAGACAGTGCTTGAATTCGGTGGCGACTACACCATCCCCACCGACCTTAACCGGCCATGGATTGCACGGATGACAATCAAGAAACCGCCGACACTTTCGCTTCCCACGGCATTCAGTTGGCTTCCTTTCAGTATCGTACCCATTGGTGATGGCACTTACAAGTCCACGTTCAACATCGACGACTACAAGCCCACCGGCAATGCTACTTATTACTTCTCGCCTCTCAGCGGCAGCGACAGTACGGGCGATGGCAGCGAGGCCACGCCGTACCAGACCTTGGCCAAGGCGCTCACACCCAGTGATTGCGGGGAAGTGATATGCTTGGATGACGGCAACATCCCTCTCTCAAAATGGGGAAACCTGCCGGGTACGCCCAAGTTGAAGAACAACACCATCATCCGTTGCCCGAGCGGCGTAGTCAATTTCCTTGGTGGCGAGTACGACGTGGCATGGACCAAGACTGATGGTTATACAAATGTTTACGAATATGCCAACGGGAATGTTGTAGGTCTGCATGATGAGGCGAACATCAGTCCACTTACCAATTTTGGGAAGATGGTTCTGGTAGCAAATATTGCCACCGTGGACTCTACGGCCGGGTCATTCTACGTGGATACGGGTGCCGGGATAACCTATGCCCATACCTATGATGACCGTGTGCCGGATGCTGACGTATTTCCTGCCGAGACAAACGCCGAGTTCACCATCTTCGGTTCCTCGTCCAAGAACGTCTCGTTGTGGATGGAGAACATCAACACCTACAATACGCCCACGGTGAAGTTCAGGGTCAACGGCGCCACTTACAAATTGACCGTCTATGCCAAGAACTGTGGTGCCGGATTCAGTAAAGCTGCGAGTGGCAACGGTTGCTGGAGCTTCCTCGGTACGACAAGTTTCCTGAAAGGCTGTACAGCTTATGGCGGCGATTACGATGGCTTCAGCTACCACCAGAGCGGGGGCGCCTGCAAGATGTATGAGGAAGATTGTACGGCGTATCTCAACGGCATTTCCGGTGCCTCCAATGACAACGGTTCCACCAATCACAGCGATGGCGTGACAGGAGCCGCTTGCGTGCGCCTCAACGGCGAATACTATGGCAACTACGGCCCGAACATCGCAGACGTGACCGCAGGCATGAATTCGCTGAATGTAGGCTGTTACGCGCACAACGATTTAAGCAACGGTAACAAAATCAACTTCCAGATTGATGGTGCGGGCTCCAGCGGCTACTTCATCGACTGCACTAGCGAGGATGCCGATTTCGACATTCAGGCCACCACCAGCGCCGTAGCCCGATACTTCAATACAGACGGCACCACCTTCACCACGTCCGGTAACGTAACCAAGGCCGACAGCGCGCAGGAGTGCTTGAACGGATGATAGCCCTTCTCACCCTGCTGCGCCCGTACCTGCGTCCCATCCTTGAGGTTGTGGCGGCTGTGGCTGTATGTGCAGCCATTGTGGCATATCTTCACCACCGCGGTGTTGTGGATGCAGAACGCGCACAGAAAGACCGCGAAATCGCCGAATATCAAGCGCAGGTGGTCAAGGCTCATGATGTGGCCGAGAAGCTGGAACAGCAACTGGACGCGGCCACCACCCGCGCCAACCAACTCAACGAAAGGCTCAAGGATGAACTGGCCAACAACCCTGTTTACCATGAGTGTCGCGTGCCTGCTGACGGCGTGCGTCTCCTTCAGGACGCCCGCGCCGCTAACAGCCCCGGCACCCGCTAACGCCGCGCAACCGTGCAAGCCGCTGCCGATTGTACCGGAGACCATGGACATGGGTGACCTGACCCAGTACGCAGTGACGGTGATGGATGTCTACGGTGATTGCAGCCGCCGCCACGATGCCCTGACCACCTATGTGAAGAGATAATCCATGACCACCACCGCCACCGACCTGCCGCGCCTGATTGACACCTATGCCGCCATGCGCGTGCTGCGCATCGTGCGCGCGGCGGCGGACACCGCCATCACCCTGAGTGGCCTCCAGACCGTCGATGGCATCACCCTCGCCGATGGCGACCTTGTGTTGGTGGCGGGACAGGCCAATCCCACCGCCAATGGCGTCTACGTGGCCAAGACGGGGAATTGGTACAGGGACGGCGTATTCGGGTATGCCATCGCAACGGATGGCTTTATCCTTGAGGCCGATGCCGATTCTTCCACCTACTCGTTCTGGCAATACACCGCGCCGCCACCGCCACGGCACATGGCCCTCTACGATGACAAGACCTTCACCAAGGTAGACCTGCTCAAGGAGAGCAACGCGTTGCTGGCGGAAGCACAGGCTGCGGCCGAGGCTGCCGAGGCATCCGCGGCTGATGCCGCCGCGTCGGCCGCGGGCGTAATATGGCCGGTGGGTATCATTGCGCCGTTCTCCGGCACGGTGGCGCCGACCAACTGGGATTTCGCCGATGGCGGCGCGCTCAGTCGCACCGATTACGCCGCCCTGTTTGCGGTCATCGGTGAGACCTACGGCAGCGGTGACGGCACCACCACCTTTAACAAGCCCGACCTGCGTGGGCGCACAGCCTTCGGGAAAGACGATATGGGAGGAACCGCGGCCGACCGTGTGACTTCGGCGGTGAGCGGCATCGACGGCGCCACGCTGGGCGCGGCGGGCGGTGACGAAGCCATGCAGGAACACGACCACACCCTGACCGACCCCGGCCATGACCACCCGATGACCGGGAGTGTCGGCGTGGATGTGGCGGGCGAAGCGACTTGCCTTATCACCAACAGTACTGGCAATACCACAGGGAGTGCCACCACGGGCATCACCATGGCCACCGCAGGCGCAGGCGATAGCCAAAACATGCCGCCCGCGCTCATCCTTAACTATATCATCCGCGTCAAATAAAAGGGGCCAAATGACCCCTTTGATTTAAGCCGCGCCTTCCAACGCCTCGATGTATTTCCACGCGGCTTGGCTGAAGCCGTTGATATGGGTCCACGGACCATAGCCAACGCCGTTCTTGGCGGTGGCCACGTTCATGATGTAGCCCTTGCAGCCACGCGGCGGGTTGGGCACGCGGTCGGCGCTCTGCTCATCGGTGATGACGATGAGGCGGTCGAAGTGCGCGACACCTGCCACCGTGGCCACCGCCGCGCCCATGTGGGTGCCGTGATGGTTCTGGCTGCGCACAATCATGTCGGCAGTACCCATGTTGTTGAAGAACGGCACCTCCACCACCTCATCGCTGAACGAGAACAGACGCACCTGTTCGCCTTTGAAGGTGGCGGCCATGGCCGCTGCGGCATCCATCAGGCTCAATTGCGACTTACCTGCCATACCCTGCGTCATCGACCCGGACACGTCCACCAGAATCGCAGTGGAACCGGCAAGCGGATGCTCCAGCTTCATGCGCCGGTCGAGCGCATCCTGAATCAGCAAGGCGTAGTGCGGGGCATGGCGCAGGGCGGCGAAGTATTGCAGCGGCCACACGCGGTTATCGTTGAGGCCGTTCTCCATGGCGCCCTTGACCACCTCGAACGGTACGCCAGCCTCGCTGATGTTGCGCAGGTTGCGCAACAATGCCAGAGAGCCCAGCTTACCTTCGCTCAACAGACGATTCCATTCGGCGCGCCGTTTGGCCTCATCATTCCCGGCCGCAGAAATCGCCACCTCCCACGTATCGGCATTTCCGAGCTTATCCTCGGCAAGCAGTTTGTAGGTGTCTTCGAGGTCCTTCGTCTTGGCCTCTGGGTGGACGAGGAACATCACATCACGCAGTTTGATGCCGTCGCGGTTGGCGTACTTTGCCAATTGATAGGGACTGAAGGCGGAGAACGCGGCGCGGAGACCTTTCTTGACCTGCGCCGGAATCGGTTTGCGCCCATCCTTCCAATACATGGCGAGAAACTCGGTCATATCATCAGGACGCTTCATAATCTGCGGCAGCAAATCACGCAGCGTGGCGCCGCGCTTGATGAGACCGAGTGCCAGCCACAGGGGCGCATGGCGCAGACCCTGAACAGTGCGGGCTTCCACGGCCAATGCAGCCACGTCGGCCACGGGAACCTTAGTGGAGAGGTCATGGATGCGCTGGGCAATTTCCACGCCATTCTCATAGAAAGTGTCTTCGAACAGCAGGCACGCCATCAATGCGCGCCGCAGTTCGCTTGCTGCATCCAGCACTCGCGCCGGACCGCCTTCGTGGGTTTGCAGGGTGGCCATCGACCGGGATACGTTGGTCTTCATCATAACAATCCTTCATGTTGGTTTAAGGTGCTTGACTGCTACGCCATCGTGCATTATATGTCAAGGCGTCAGTGGTGAAGAGAACGGTTACTTCTGTGGAAAGAACGAGACTGGGTTCGATTCCCGGCATACGGCGCAAGCTGGATGTAGTGTAATGGATAGCACCGAAAATCTCCGTCCTCGCCTTTCCCTGACATGGATTTCACACAGGTGGTGAAGTCGGCAGATACTTCGACTTGTAATCGAAAGGACCGGGTTCGACTCCCGGCGCCCGCAAGGGTGTGGTGTAAGGGCAGCACATTATCTCTGCTGGCGCCAATTCCCCTGTGATATTTTCTCCCGGTGGTGAAGGCATGGGTTACTTCTGAGCTAGTGAAAACGCCCATGCTGCCGATTCCCCGGGGGCCAGATTGACGCTGGTGGTGAAGACGCGGGTTCCTTCATGTTGGGAATGAACCAGACGCCCGTGTCGCCGATTCCCCAGCATTATTTTGCTAGATGGTCTTGCATATAGGCAAGGGTCTATGTAGGATGGGCTTAACCGGATGCGTCCGGGCCCATGGAGAGAGGACAGGGAGGCCGCTGGCCTCCTTCGTCGTTTCAGGGCTTACGTGCGGCGGCACTGTCGCGCTTGCGGCCGGAGGCCTTTATACGCGCGCGATGCTCCTGATTATTATAGAAGCCGCGGCCCTGCTGGCGCTTGGCATTGACCGTGCGGCGGCGGTTGCGCTTCTGCCAATACTTGCGCGAGGTGTCGATGGAGGCGAAGGCGGTGGCAATCGCGCGGTATTTCGGGATGTAAACTGCACTGAACTTGGTGGCCTTGTGGGGCAGGAGAATGTCAAAGATGACACGCTCTTCCTGAGGGTCCACCGGGTCTTCCGCCAGCGCGCTGCGGCATCCTTCGAGCAGGAGGGTTTCCTCCTGCTCGGTGAGGACGATGCCACAGCGTTCCAGCAACCGCTCGCGGAAATGCTTGCTGAGAACCATGGTCTAGCGGTGGACGTGGTCAGGCATGTCGTCAGCCAGCCCGTAGGTGGCGATGACCTGCCACAGGATGGTCAGGACACGGCCGTCACGAGCCATCTGGATACCGGCTACATCGCAGGCAATGCAATGGCCTTCAAGGCGGATGCCGTTACTGAGATAAACGACACTGGCCTTGTTGCCGAGGTCATCCCAGACAACGCTGGCAACGGTATCCCAGTAGGCGCAAAGGTCGGCCACAGGGATGGGGGTATGGGGGCGCTTGATGCTCATGTTAGGTTGCCTGTGATGGTGACTTCGGTGGTGTTGAGGGGCATTGTTGTTCTCCTTGTTGTTAATGATGGTTGCGCAGGTGACGATACATGGCGAGACCGTTGGCCAGCATGACCAAGACAGGCCATATCAGGATGGTCAGGATTACGCAGCCCACGATGATACTGGTAGGCGTGCGCGCGCGCCGTCCCATGTGGATGCCACGCCAGACAAAGAAGGCAGCGCCGATAACATGGATGATGAGATAGAGTTTCATGGTTAGCTCCTTTTCAATAGGCTGGCACCGACACCAGCTGCAAGCAGGGCGACGACGACCGCGAGGGATTGGGCTGGACTGATGTGCACCACATCCACCGCCAGCATCTTCACACCGATGAAAGTGAGGATGGCACCGAGCGCCAGCGGCAGGTAGTGCAGGCGGTCAAGCAGGTGCTGGAGAAGGAAGAACAGCGCGCGCAGGCCGAGGATGGCCATGATGTTGGAGGTGAAGGCAATCAGGAAGTCTTGGCTGATGCTGACCACCACCGGCACGCTGTCCACCGCAAAGATGACATCGGAGAGTTCGATGGCCACCAAGCACAGGAACAAGCGGGTTGCATAGGTTTTGGTACGCATCGCCGGGGTATTGCCATCACCCATATTCACGGTCTCTGTGATTTTGACGAAAAAGCGGGTGGGGCTGCGGATACCGATATACGGGATGAAGCGTTTAGCGAGGCGCACGGCAAGGCTGTTCTCCACATCGTTGTCATCATCGTCGCCGATAACCAGAAGTTTGATGCCTGCATAAACAAGGAAGGCACCGAACAGGTAGAGCACCCATCCGAACATACTGACCAGACCTACACCCGCAGCGATGAGGGTAAGACGTAGCACCACCGCACCGATGATGCCCCATACCAGAACGCGGTGGCGATACTTGGCTGGGATATTGAAGTAGGCGAAGACGAGACTGAAGACAAAGAGGTTGTCCATGCTCAAAGCCTTTTCCATGACGTAGGCCGTGAACCAGCGCGTGCCAGCATCGGCGCCCTGCGTTACCCAGAACAGGGCACCTACGCCGCATGAGAGCGCCACCCACACGGCAGACCACAGGATGGCCTCGCGCACCGAAGGCGCATGCGGCTTGCGGTTGAAGAAACCCATGTCGAATGCAAGACAGAGGGCCACGAAGAGCAGGAAGACAAAAGTAAGGATGGCGGTCATGACAGTTACTCCGGCTTGATGGTGACGGCGGTGATGTAGCTGCCGTGATTGGTGGGGTGCAGCGTGGCGGTGCAGATGGCATGGCCTTCCGGCAACATACCGGATTCGACCTGTTGGAAGGCGGCGTAGGTACAGGCACCGCGGGCCATGCCGTTCTTATAGGTGATGCGGTAGGTGGTGGTGAGCATCGCGCATACGCAGGCGACAACACCGATGAGGAACAGGCTGAGAAGGATGTTGCCTTGACGTGGCTTGGTGGTGTTCATGAGAGGAACTTTCTTGTTATGGAGGAAAGGGACCCGGCTGTGCGAAGTGGGGTACGCACAGCCGGGAGAAGGGCCTTACAGCTTTTCGATGTAAGGCTTGAGCCACTCGGCGCGCTTGAGCATGAACTGGCGCAGCTTGGTGTCGGGCACGATGAGCAGGAAGCCTGCGAGAATCAGCATGAGCATGGAGGTGTCGCGGCGCAGCAGTTCCATCACCAAGATGATGAGGCCAATCCATGTGGACAATTCGAACATGTTCGAGAGGAACCATCGCTTGAGGATATTCTTGAGGGATTTCACGGAAGGGACTTTCGATTGTGGTGGGAAAGGGAGGGCTGCCGGGGCAGCCCTTGTTCCTGTCTGGCTTAGAGGCCGAACTTGGCACTCACTTGGCCACTCTGGAAGTCGTCGGCACTGGACTCGCCAATAGCCTTGAACTCCCAACCATCCGCGCCGCGCACGAGGTCGGCGAAGTAGATGGTCTTGCCGCTGATGCCACTGGTGATGGGGAACTTGGCCAGTTCTGCATTGTCGGCACCGTTGATGGCGCGGATGTGCGCGTTGGCGACCATCCCGAGGTCACGGCCATTGTGGTTGTAGAAGGTCAGCAGCGCATGCACGCGGGTGATGTCGGCGGCCAACTTGTCGAGGTTGATGGTAACGGTTTCGTCATCACCATCGCCTTCACCGGTACGGTTGTCGCCACTGTGAACGATGGCGCCCCCGGCAGCGGACTTGTGGTTGAAGAAGCAGAAGTTGTCTTCCTTGGCCTTGCCATCGGCGTTCACGCCGACGACGATGAGGTCGAGGTCAATGGCGGGGCCACCCGCGGCAACATCCCACCCGGCACCCAGCACCACAGTGCTCAGGCCCGGCGCCTTCTTGGTCAGGTTCAGGCTCTCGCCCTTGGACAGATTCATGGACATTGTCATTCTTTCTTTTCGTTCGTTTCAATCCACCATGGAGGTGGCGGATGATTTAGAGCATGTGCACAACCGCTGTGTCAATAGCCTAGTTTTTTGCACTGCCGTTGTGCGCGCCACCCGCAAGCTTACGCAGCACGATGGCCGCACACGCATCGTTGTAGCCCTCGGCAGCGAGGAAGATAGCCGCGTCGAGCCACGTGATGAAATCCTTGGGGGCAACAACCACCTTGACCTCTCCTTCGTGACACCAGACCTGCGGCGCCGCATCAGGTTCCGGCGTAACCACCTGCGAGGCGATAGCCTCTGCGGCAGGCTTAACCTGCGGGTTCTCCTGCGTTGTGGCCACGGGCGGTCGTGGGCGTTTGTAGGCCTGTGGCACTGGCACATCAATGAGTGCAGCCAGCGCCGCGACAATATCGGAGTGGAACTCCAAAATGCTGCCGCGCATGCCGGGGCGTGAAGTCTTGCGATGGGCGATACCGGAAGGGACCCGATATTCTTGAGAAAACGATGGTAAATCCCCTTGGGAGTAATCGCACCATCGAGAGCTTCTGAGATTTCTTTCAGTGTCAGCCAGCCCCCCTCGGACGGTTTGATGAGGGTTACGGTGGGATGGTGGCGCAGGGCATCAATGATGGCGGCATCGAAGTAAGCCTTTCCCTGTCCCTTCACCCCCGGAATACGGCGCAATTCGGCAGGGAATCCCTCTGGCCATTGTCTGGAATTGTGACGGATATGCTTGATTTGACCGAGGGTCAGGTTGAGTGCATCGGCAATCTCCTGAAGGGTGACCTTCTTCGGCTTGACGATGGTTTCCGATACCGGACCTCCCTGTGCGGCGAGAATTGCCTTCTTCAAGTCGGGAATATCGGTACGGCGCACATGCCATTTCAGGTTGCCGGTGGTATCACTGCGCACCTTCTCGAACAGGTTGTCGGGCAGCTTGCCATCGTGGTAGTAGCGCGACAACTCGATGCGAGTGATGCCGCATGCCTTGGCGGCTTGGTCGAGGTCGAGCAGTTCGAGGACGGGTTTCTTGGCTTCCGCGCCCGGATAGAGTGTGTGGTTTTTCAGTTGTTCAAAGCCCATGGAGGGGTTCTCCTTCTGTTGGTTATGGTTGGTCTTCAGGGTTAGTCAACATCGTTGACCACGCTGTCCTTGCGCAGCTTGCCCACATCGGACAGCTTGACGCCCTTGGGTAACGGCAACGCCCCAGATGGTGTGGCGGACAGTGTCGGTTCCCGTGCGGGCACATCCCATTTCTCGGGCTCGGCCTTGACCGGGATTTCCTTGAGGTTATCGAGGGAGTTTTCCTTGGCAGGTTTCCCCAGAATCATATCGGTAAGGTCGGCACCCTTGTCGGTGGCGGGCGATACGTCCTTGATGCCGGTATCAATCAGTTCCTCGACCGTCTGGAGGCCCATCATCAGGTCGCCTGCATAGGCACGCCCGAAGAACGCCCCGGCACGGTAGCGGAACATCTGCTCGGGCATCGTGTTCCACTTGCTCCCGGTCTTGCCCGACCAGCCTTCACCCTTGACCATCTTCCATGTCACCTTGGCGCCGCGGATTTCCTTGCCCTCGCGGGTCTTGGTCACGGCCTCGCAGCCGTAGTCGTCATCTTTGCCGGAGAACTGGAACTCCAAGTCCTCGGCGAAACGCTTACTCGCATTGATGATGGCGATAACGAACTGTCCCTGCCATCCGTACTTGCCGTTCACCGGCACCAATTGCTGGGCAATCATGAACGGGCTTACGCCAAGATGCCGGAAGGCGTGGGACAGGTTGAGCAACATCATGCAATTGGGAATGTTGTTGCGGTAGGCCGAAGGCAGAATCTCCATCTTGGAGAGGGCTGTGGCCATGCGCTGCGCGGCCTCGAATGCCGCCAGCGTAGTGAACATGTCGCCGACTTCGGGCGCCTTTTCCACCAGCGTCTGGAGTTGGCCGGAAGGTTGCGGTGTTTCCATAGGGGTTCCCGCGGTGGGTTTATAAATGAGGGTTGAGGTGTCGTTCATTGTCTTGTCTTTCATTGTTAATCCATGTAGTCCCAGTAACGCGGGAGTTCCAGTCCCATGCCATCGCCGGAACCGGGCGTGAAGACATTGTAAATTCGTGATTGGAAGCCCGGCCACTCCTTCTCGCCGTGCGTCTGGAGAAGTGTGTAGAACCGCTTGAGGCGCTCGTCCACGCGCAAGCGCACAGTGGTAAGGACGCTATCGTGGTAGGTGACACAGAGCACCTTGGGATTGCGCTTGCGCTTTTCCACGAAGATGGTGATGAAGTTCTGGTGTTCCAGTTGCGGCTGGCACTTGGCCATGATGCGCGGATACCAATGCGCCTGAATATCGTAGCCGTAATTGGCGATAGCCTTGGCCACGCTTTCTTCGGTCACTTCATCCATGAACTTGAGGTCCGCCGAGTACTGCGGCTTCCACAGGTCGTGGCGGCAGCGCGCGGGAATCTTCACCTGATTGCCTCCGACTTCAAGGTCCACCTCGGCGAACATACTGACCTCGGACTGGCAGCCGGGGATGATGGCTCCGGCGAGGGTGTCGCCGAGCAGGGCGTCGCGGATGCCCTTGAGGGTATCCATTTCCTCTTCGCCTAGCTTGCCGTCTTCCTTGGTGGAACCCACGCCCTTTTTAACCGTCCAGTGGGTATCGAACACATCCTGCCCTTCGAGCAGGAGCATGTGCGCAGCGCGGCCGAACTTCTTGGCGATGGAATCGTTCTGTTCGTCCTCGCGGTGCGGGTTCATCCAGCTTGCGCGCCAGAAGTCCACGGGCGTCTGCTTGGAAGAGAGCAACTTGATGAGGCTGCAACTGAGGGAGGGATGCGCGTGGTACTTCTCCGCAGGCATTTCGGTGGAGGGAATGATTTGGGCCATACTTATTCTCCTATTTCTCGAACTCGAAATTGCCGGTCAGTTCTTCAAGAGCGATGATGGCATCTTCGAGGTTTGTGGTTATCGTTTCCAGATGGCTGATACGTTCCTGCATCTCATCTCCTTTTTCACTCTCTTGCCACTTTTCACTTCGTGAATCAAAGGCCTCCTGAGCGCCATCGAATAAAACAGTAACGCGCTCGCACGCCTCGTTAAGGCTACCTTGCAGCATGCTCAGGTAGGTCATATCGGTTTTCTTCATGTTGGTTCCTTTCTGTTGTGTCCGCATAAAAGCATACGCCGTAAAATAGTGCAAGACCTATTTACAAATGCACAATGGTATGGCATAAGCCAGATACCAACATGAAAGGAAAACACCATGAAGAAATCGCTTTATCTTATAACCCGTGATGTTCCGGTAACTGGTTTACCTGTGGCCATATGGTCCTATAACGCTCGCGAGGCGGCTGACCAGTTTGCCGCCATCCATGCTTGGGAAGGCCGCATGCTGGTAACCCAGATACTAGGAGCCCGCGCACCCAAAGAAAATGATGCCCTCTGGATGAGTGCGCGCGGCACTTACATTGCCAATACCCAAAGTGTGGAGGCGTAACCATGAACCACACACCTACACCCTTAACCTTCCCCCTTACAACGGCGGAAACCACCATTGTAAAGGATGGCGTTGAGTTGCGCGCCATTTATAGTCATGAACATGATTATTACGATGAAACGGCTGGTGCCATCTCCGGGGCAGACCTCGTGGGATTTTTCGTAGAAAGTGACCTTCAACACGCAGACCGCATCGCGAGTAAATATCTGCCTTCGGATTTTGAAAACGTCCGGCTTCCCGCCGCCCTCGCCAAAGCGGAGGGCAAATAGCATGAGCAACGGACTTAACCTGTGCATTGCCATCGAGCGCGCCATTTGCCGCTCGCTGGTGAAGGAACTCATCCACCACGGTTTCTTCCTTGCGTGGGATGGCGGTGACCTAGAAATAGAGGATATTGGCGCACACCGCGTCCCTGCTGAGCTTCTCCACGGCACTGACGGCATGTTCAATTACGATGAGGGCCACCTGCTGGTGTGGAAGAAACCCAAAAGGGTGGGCTCCGACCGCCTAGCCGACGAGTTCGTGCGCATCGTGTTCGGCAACGATGGTTGGGACGTCATTAGCGATTATAGCTCGTCGCTGGAGCCTTACATCAAGAACACCTTGGCCTTCGCCGAGCAACTTGAGGACATCGACATAGATGACTTAGAAAAGGCCATTGCCAAACTTGTCAAAAGGGAGGCTCTCTAAATGACCGCTCACGACCTCAAATGGACGTACCGCTTCTTCCTGCTGGCGGTGATGCTGACCATTACCGGCATGAACCTGCTGTGGGGCTATGACGCCCGGCAGGCTGGGGCCGAGGCAGCCTCCCTGCGCCACCAGTTGCAACTGGCCGAGGCACCCCTATTGCCGCCGCCCGCGCTTTAACCCAACGAGGACAAGAACAATGAATAACCCTCACCCCAAGTTCACCCAGTTCTTCACCAGCCAAGCGTGCTTGGAGTTCGACCGGCCGCAACACAATGGCACCGACACCAGCATGGCTGCCGCCGAGCAGGTGGCGCCGCGAGTGAAGACCGATGGTGAGCGTATCCTCGCCGCCATTGGTGATGGCGATGCCACCAGCTTTGAACTGGTGGAGCAGTTGCACCTGCCCAAGCAAACCATCACCGCGCGCCTGAACGACCTGCTGCGCGCAGGCTGCGTGATGAAGACCGAGCTGCGCCGCGATTGCCCGCACACCCACGCCGCCCACACCGTGTATGTGACCACCGGCGTGCCCTACCGCAAGCCGCCCAAGGCGCCGGGCAAGTATGAGAGCGGCCGCCGTGACGGCATGCTGCACATCAAGGACCTGCTGGCCAAGCACATCGACACCCACTTCGGTTGGGTGACACCGCAGGACCTGCTGCGCCTGATTGATACCGAGATTAACAAAGGAGGAAACGACCATGCCTAACCTTGTCGAACGCCTGCGCAAACGCGCTGACCCCGCCGCCCCTAACAACATCTGGTTTAACCTCATTCACGATTGGAACCAGCAGCAACGCGATGAATATCTGCAAAGCCGCGAAGTAGCGATTAACCCGGTGGCTAAGGCATTATGCCGTTCTGGCGAGTGTATGTGTGGCACAACCCAAAGTGGGCTTGAACGCGCCGAGGCCGCACACCTTTATCCTGAATGGGGAAAGTGGCTGGATGCCTTGGAGGCCGAGGTAAAGGTGAAACATGGCTGGGGATGGGATGATAAGTGCCCTATTAAGCGCAAGACGCCGAACCAGTTAGATTTGTTCCAGCCCGCCTGTGTAGCCTGTTTAACCGGCGCTGAAACCATCCGCGCCCTGTCGCCCGAAACCATAATCAACGAAAGCCCTACCCATGACTAACCCCACCAGCACAGCCGATGTGCTTTACACGTTCTGCCATGAACCGAATTGCAGGCAAAAATCCAGCTTTCCGGTTGACGAGTGTTGCCCGTCTTGTGGTGCTAAATCGCTGTCCAGCGCAGCCGATGTGGTGCGCGAGATTAAGGCGGTCGCAAATAGAGGGCCGTGCGGAGTCTGTGGTTGTTCAGTTGAAATACTGGAGGACAATGTTATTGAAGCCATTCTCACCCACCACACGCAAGCAGCCGTGGACGCTGCCACCAAGCCTCTGGTGGAGGCTTTGGAGAAGATACGGGCCAACTCGGACCATGCCTTAAATTGCGGTCGCCACGTCGCTCATGGCTACCACGAAGACAATGCCTCCATTGCCGAGCAAGCCCTAGCCCAAGCGAAAGGGCAAAAGCCGTGCTAGTTTTTATCTTCATTGTGGGAACCATACATTTCCTCACCGGCGTGATAATTTGGACATGTTTCATCGCCTTGTCTTTTGAAATTGCAAAAACGGTTGGCTGGAGCGTGCCCTATAACTGGATTCTATTCTCATGGATATTCAGCTGGATAATCCTGCATGTCACGCCGTGGTTATATCGTAAATACTACCGGCCTAAATTGGTGGGCTTGGCGAAAGGGCTGCGCGATGAAACCGCCCCTGCTTCTGGCCGTTCTTAGTCTCGGCGCCTGCGTGCAGGCGCCGTTGCCTCTGGTGCAGGTGAAACACGATGTGGACAGCCGCATCGTCTACCGTCATTACGCAGGCTGGGACATGCGCCGGGTGGAGCGCGGCAGTGGCAATTGCAGCGTGTTCGCCTACAACTATTTCCTTGGCGCGCAGGCGGCTGGATACCACCCGAATATTGTCACCTGCCGCATGCCCAGCGGCGAGGGCCACCAGTATGCCACTGCGGCCGGGTGGGCCTTGGACATCCGTTACAAGATGCTCGTCCCGGCCGCCTCGGAAGACTGTCGTTAAAAGCGGCATGTGCCTTGCGGGTGAGTAGGAGATGTTGCCTTAATCCGGAAGGGCGGTTGTCGCGTACCGCACCGCCCTGTCCAATTCCCCTCGGTACGCTGGACTCTAATAAGACAAGGTACATCCCTCATGACGACCAGTTGGTTCCGACTCTGGCACGAAATGCCCAATGACCCGAAGTGGCGCACCATCGCCCGCGAGTCCCAAACCTCCATCTCTGACGTGATTGCCGTGGCCCTGCACCTGTTGACCGAGGCGAGTGCGAACGCAACCGAACGCGGGCGAACGCAACCGAACAACACCGAACACATTGCCTCTGCATTGGATATGGAAACGGGGTTCGTAGTGCGCATAAAAGAGGCAATGCAAGGCCGTTTTCTGGAGGGAGAACGCATTAAAAATTGGGCGAAGCGACAGCCTAAACGCGAGGATGACAGCGCAGAACGCGCGAAACAATGGCGTGAGCACAAAAAAGCCGAACGCAACCGAACGCAACCGAACGCAACCGAACGCCCAGATACAGATGCAGAATATATAGGGGATGTATCCCCTATAACCCCTCACCCCCTACCCCCATCCGATACGTTCACGCTGCCCGTCTGGGTGAACCCCGAGGTGTGGCGAGCCTTCGTGGAGCACCGGCAACGCCTGCGCAAACCGATGACCGACCATGCCAAGAAGCTCATCATCGTCAGGCTGGCCGACCTGCATGGCCGTGGCGAGAGTGCCGACGCCGTGCTCAACCAGTCCATCGAACGCGGCTGGCAGAGCGTGTTTTCAACCAAGGAGAAAAATCATGACCGACGCAGCAAACCGTCCCTCACCGAAACCATCGCCAGCCAGATTGCCGCCATCGGCGAATAACCCGGTCGCCATCGGCGCCTATCAGCCGGAGCACCAGCGCGCCATCGCTGCGAGCCTCGGCGCCTGCCTGATGGTGCAGCGGACCTACGGACGGCAGGGCGAGGACATCCGCGCCATGACCGCCATCTTCTGCCGGGCGTTGCAGGATTACGCGCCGCAGGAGGTGGTGCAGGCGCTGGCGACATGGCTCTCCAAGTCCAGCGAGTTTCCCACGCCCTACGACATCCGCCAGCTTATCGCGCCGCAACCGGTGTGGTCGCCGGTGCTGTTTCAGGAGCTTTTGGACAAACGCCGCCGTGGCGACATCCTGAGTCCGCGGGAGGTGGATTACGTGGCGGCGTTCAAACAGCACATGATGGCTGGTGTATAAATAGCACGAGAGGCGCCTAGGCGCCTCTCAGAATGAGTTTTATGATACAGTCTAGACGGTGATTCTCTTGACGATGGATAAAAGCTTTATACGCTCTTCCAGAAGGACGCGCACAACCCTCGGCGCCGGGCGCACGCCGTTGACCCAATCGCCCACGGTGTTGCGGTGGTTGCCGATGATATTGCCGAGTTGCTTGTTGTTGTAGCCTAGGATGGCCATGGCATCGCTGATGGTGTCGGCAGGATTGTCGGCCGACCATGTTGGTTCCGGCGCGATGCCGGGGGATTGTGAGTTTGTGTCCATAAAATGCACTATACAGTTGCATCCATCAAAAAGCAACGGTATGTTGAAGCGAGGCGGTGAAAAATACGCCATAACGGTTCCCAATAAGAAAGGACAGACCCATGTTCAACCACCGCAATGACAGTCACCACTATCTCGGCGGCCACACCCAGTCCCGCGAGGATATTCACCTGCAAGGCAAGACCGCACGCCAAGCCGATGCCTACTTCTCACGCGAACTCCCTGCTCTTCAGCCTGTTGGAGCACAGGTTTTCGATGAGAGCGGCCTGCCCATGGGCCCGGGTCCGATAACCCTGTCGGCCAAGGGTAGCCTCGAACTTAACGCCTTCGTTCGTGAGCACGTCGCCCGCTGCATGCAGCAACGCGACAACTTCATCGCCGCGTTCCTGACCCAGAATCCCGAAGCGCGCATAGAGGATTTTGTGATGGTGGAGGAACACCAGAAAGACGGTTCCACCCGCTTTGGCCTGATGCCGAAGCCGAGCGGCTTTGCTGCGGCGGAGGAATAATGGAGAACGGCTTGTTCTACCTGTCGTGCGCGCTTCTGATTATCGCCTTTCACGGTGAGCCGGATTTGGTGGATGCCGCCAAAAACCACCTCAATCATCAAGCATGTCATACCTCAAACAACGAAAGCCATGGAGATGCCAACGAATAAACTCAACGTGACGGAACAGTTGGTTGCAAGTTTGCGTAAGCGTGCCGAAATACGCCGCCAAATACCAAATCGCAAGAGTGTACTGAATGGTGAACCTGACCGGATTGCCGACTTACTGGAAGAGGCAGCAGATGCTTTGGCGATGGCTCCGGCTGTGAGTGAGACTCACTTGGACAGCAAGCTGTCTGTGCTGCCCGGCGTCGAGAACTCTTGTACCTGTATGGGAACGCCTAGTTGCGGCGACGGAGCTTTTGAAGCGCAGTTGCGTCGTACATGCCCCGTGCATGGTGTAGCAGCCCAGCCCAGCCAGCCAGTGAGTGCCGAGGCGGTAAAAAATGTCTTTAGATTGATTATCGCGCACCACATCTACCTCAATGTAGCTAAAGGCCGCGACCCTCAAAACGGTAATACCATACGCCTTGCGCGAGAAGGATTTGCAGCATGCGACAGCGCCCTACGCGCAGCGAAGCTGGAAGGCGCTCGGCTGGCTTTGGAGGCTGCTGCTAACTGCCGTGTTCCTACCGGTTCTAACGGTGACCGCGCGGGGCGCCTTAAACGAGCCATCCGCGCCCTGTCGCCCGAAACTGTCGTGGAGGGCGTGTAGATGGCCAAGCGTCACAGGTGGAACCGACAAAACGGCTGGGCCGTCTGCGAGGATTGCCATGTGCGATACAGCACCGGAATGCTCACCAAGTCCTATGAATGGCCAAACGGCATGAGAAGCGACACTGCCGGGATTTGCGCGGCAGATGGCTTTAAGCACACCCCGAATTGGGAGATTTGGAAGGAATATTACGAACCCAACGAAAGCCCCAGCCATGACAACCAGTAACCCCACCAGCGCAGCCGATGTGGCGCGGGAGATTATTGACGTACTCGGTTATGCCGTACCGGCTGGCTGGAAAGATGAGTTTGTTGAAAGGACTGAAGCCATCATAGACCGCCACACGCAAGCAGCCGTGACCGCTGCCACCAAGCCTCTGGTGGAGCTTATGGAGAGCATCAATGCCGACCTGAATGTGGAATACGCACGTTCACGAGCCTTGGTGGAGGCTTTGGAAATGGCGAGAGCAGAATTGCGCCACCGTTGCCCCGGTGATGGAACCGTACCGCACACCATCCGCGCGATTGACGAAGCCCTAGCCCAAGCGAAAGGAAATGGTGATGAATAAAGCCGACAACCGTTTTTATCGTAAAAAAGGCAGCGAGTATATTATACGGGAACTCAACGCTGACCGTGGTTTGCAGGAGTTGGTGTTCCGCGCTTTCGTGTTCCTCGTCTGGTTTTCCTTGGGCGAAGGCGTGGCGCTGATTATATCCCTTGTTCACGGGCCCACACGATGGCTCATGGTCCCTCTGGTTTTAGGTGGTTGGATAGGATACAGACATGGAGAATGGGTATGTCGTTGAGAGTCCTCGTCACAGGCGGCCGCGATTACACCAACCGCACACTGGTGTTCAACACCTTGTCCAACATGGCCAACGACATTAAGATTCTTGCCCAAGGTGGCGCGCGCGGCGCCGATGCGCTGGCCAAGGAGTGGGCCATCCAGAACGGCAAGTCATGGATAACCTATCCGGCTTACTGGAAGAAGCACGGTAAGTCCGCTGGGATTATCCGCAACCTGTGGATGCTGGAAGAGTTCAAGCCTGACCTCGTGCTGGCCTTCCCCGGTGGTCGCGGCACCGCGCACATGGTGGCTGCCGCCCGCGCCAGAGATGTGCCGGTGCGCATCGTGGCGGAGGTCACCCATGAAAACCTGTTCACGCGCCTGCAAAGTTTCCTCTGACCGAAAGTTTCCCCTCATGCCCGCCACCCCCTACTCCCCCCACATCGAAGCCCTGTACGGCCTCACGCTCAACGAGACCACCGCGCCGCTGGTCATCGCCGCCGCCCACCACTGGGCGCGCACCGTGGCCCTCAATCTTGAAGACCGCACCCAGACGGTGGAGGACATCGCCGCCGTTGACCCCGAGGGCCTGCGTGTTCTCGCTGCGGCCTATCTCTCGTTGAGCCGCCACATGGGCAAGCGTGTGCGCAAAATCAAGGGGAAGGTCCAGTTCGAGGGCATCCTGCGCGTCTCCTACCCGGCGCTCGACGGCGGCACCCACATCGTGGTGGAACTGGTCAACGAGAACGGCAACGGCGCGGGCCTCCAGCACATCTACCTTCCCGACCAGTTCAAGGAGGTCAAAGACCCCGCATGAACCACCGCGAAGACGCCTTCCAGATGGCGGTGCTCAAGTTATTGGCACTCGCGTATCCCCTCGCCATCCCTTTCCACGTACCCAACGGCGGCAAGCGCAACGCCCGCGAGGCCGGGCGCCTGAAGGGGCTGGGGGTTCTCGCCGGGATGATGGACTTGGGTATCATCCGCCCCCATGGCCGTATCGCGTGGCTGGAACTCAAGGCGCCCGGAGGCACTCTCAGCAAAAGCCAGCAAGCCCTCCATCCCCGCGTGCGCGCCCTCGGCCACGCGGTG